>Ga0315909_10000834_pt1 | contig 41284 bp, 58 predicted proteins | sample LakEriMetagenome_11_FD_203527 | JGI IMG/M metagenome (GOLD analysis project Ga0315909, IMG submission 203527) | Freshwater fungal communities from buoy surface, Lake Erie, Ohio, United States - Buoy 2 MA125 | ecosystem: Environmental > Aquatic > Freshwater > Lake | place: USA: Lake Erie, Ohio... | reverse complement strand
AATATCTATTAGCTTCTTTAAATTGGTATCTAGTAACCATTATTTACGAAACTTTCTTACTTTTTTAGCAATTTTGTCTGGCTGAGCCACAAACTGCTCGCCAGACTTAGTACCTTGTCTTTTAGCTCTGTTAGTTGCAGCTTTTTCTCCGCTACTAAGATTTTTCCAAGCTTTTTCTGGTAGATACCTACCGCGATCTGATTTAGGCTTATCTTGTTCTTTATCAGAAGAATATTGCCATTTCTGCTTAGTCCAATTTTTTAGCGAGCGTTGTGACTCTTTTAGTGCCATTACTTTTTCTTCTTTTTAAGAATAGCAGCCTGTAATGCTGGTGGAAGCTTCTTTTGAGCAGCACTTAAACCGTTGCTAGGCATTTTTTCTTCTTTGTCTTTCATCATAGGTTTTTTATCTTTCATCATAGGTTTTTTAGCCATATGCAATCTCCTTAGTTTTTATAGCCTCCTCCGGCTTTTTTATACTCAACCGCAAGCAGTTGGGCCTTTCGTGCACTCCATTGACCTGGGGAGCCGCCTTTTGAACCAGATTTTATTTGTTCAAATAGTCTTTTTCTAAGAGTAGGTTTGGTATAGTTACCAGCCTCATTTACTTTGCTTTTTGGTTTTTCCACTTTTAGGCTCTACCTTTTTTGATTTTTTTATTTTAGGTTTCTTTACTAAAATTGTTGATTGAAAAGCTGGTGCTATTGACATAATTATTGCTCACACCAAGATTCTTTTGTTTCACCAAAGTAAGGTTTTGCTAATCCAGCAGCTATTAACTTATCAGAGTAAAGTTCTCCATCTAGATAAACATTAGCTAGTATTCTTCCACCGTATTTATCCCAATCTATATCTTTAAACTCAATTACTTTAGCAGACTTAAAAAGAGAATTAGCCAATTCTCTGGCTTTCTTAGCTAGCTGCTTTTCAGACTCACACTCACCTCTAATCTCAGGAGTATCTATACCTAAAATTCTAATACTCATACTCTGAAGTTCTTTGGGCAATGCAGGCACTGTAACATAGCAGGTATCCCCATCATAACAAAGATTACCCTTGAACTCTCTCATTTCAACCCAATTAGCTAGCGCTAAATTAGGAATTAACATTAATAATGCGGCAATAATATATTTCATTATTAATCGCCGCTTGATCCGTAGAAATATCCAATAACAGTAGACACACAAGTACCTAGAAGGAATCCTAAAATAATATTTGCAAAGCTTTCGGCTGCAGTAGGGATAGGTAAAAATGTCACTGCAAAAAAGTAAATAGAACTAACTATTGACCAAAACCATGCAAAAATATAAACAAACTTAGATGCCATTAAATCGCCTTTCTTAACTAATTCTTCGTGTAATTTATTTTGTTCCATTAAATAACTCCTTACTTACTCATATATGCACTAGCACCAAAGAATGTAGCAACTGTACCTGCTTGAGCTATATAAAACATAGATAAAATATTATCTAATGCTGTTAATCTATCAATAGTTATAAAAGGTAAAAATAGCATTATAGTAAAACCAACCATACTAAGCATAGCTACCCAAGCCATTTGTCTTAGCTGATCTTCTTTTTTATCTTTATTCTCTGATTCTAACATACGCTCGGCATTAGCCATCTCTGTATCAGTAACTACTCCATCACCATCAACATCAAATTTTGCATATGCCGAGTTAGTTTCTAGCGTTTTTGCATTCATACGCTATCTCCTTATTTTTTAGGTTTTTTTGCTTTACTTAAAGCAATGGCAATAGCCTGTTTTCTTTGCGCTTCTTCTCGATCTAACCCAGAACTACTAGCCAAAGATTTTATACCTTTAGCACGAGTTTTTCCAGGTTTTTTCATTAGCTCTTTAATATTAGCAGATATTGTTTTCTGCGAAGAACCTGACTTTAGTGGCATACTATGCTCTCCTAGCTTGCCTCTTTTATGTACTTATTATATATTGTCCAGAACAATAAATATTTGCTATAAGTAAGAAGCGGATATTGTCTTTGAGCCTTATACAAGCTCATTATTATAGCTTTATCCTTCTCCGACAACGGCTGGTCTAATAAAGCCTGAAACGTTTCTTTGGCTAGTCTTTTTACTTTTATCATCGTGAAGCTCTATATACTTTAGTAATGTTTTAACTAATCCGCTTCTAACAACGTGATCTTTAGAATATTTAATAGTAGCAATTTCCTCGCAGTCTTCTAAAACTTTAATAGCCCAAGCTAATCCATTTTCTCCAGATAGATCACTCTGACTAAGATCTCCAGTAATAACTACTTTTACGTTTTCTCCGAATCTAGTAAGAAACATTCGCATTTGATCTATAGTAGTATTCTGAGCTTCATCTAAAATTATAAATGCGTCAGAAAAAGTTCTACCTCTCATAAAAGCTAGCGGGGCTACTTCTATCTCTCCTGTTTGTACTAAGTCTTGTACTCTTTTAGGGTTTGATAGAGTTATAAAGGCATCCATTAGGGGTAGTAAATATGGATCAAGTTTTTCTTTCATGTCGCCAGGTAAGAATCCTATATTCTCAGTAGCAACTACAGGTCGTACAATTACTATCCTGCCTACAAATCCAAAATCTAAATATTCTAAAGCTTTTGCTGCGGCTAAAAATGTTTTTCCAGTTCCTGCTGATCCCGTTGCAAAAACTACGTTTTTATCTGTAATAGCTGAAATAAACTGCTGCTGTAGTGGGTTTTTTGGTTCAACCCTACTAACATTACTGCTCTTTTTTCTGTTCATAAAACCTCTTTACTCTAAATTTCAATTCAGGCGCGTATACTGAGGGGCTTCCAGTAAATACCTGAGAAGTTCCATCTTCTACGGCCATAAGTATTATAAAACGATTTATAGAAGTATTAAATAGTTTATTATGTGCATTACAATAAAAGGTAGCCTGTAAGTAATAGTCTTTTATCTGCGAAACTGATTTCTTTTTTCTAGAGGTTTTATAATCAATAACTACTAAGTTATCATTCCAGTAACCAACACCGTCACATCTACCAGCAATTTGCAGATCTGAATCCCAAACAACAAATTCTTGAGAAACTGATCTAAAATTATTGGCAAGTAGATGCTTCATAAGCTCTACTGTCATTGTTTTAATAAATGGTTTTTCTTCTGTAAGTCCAGAAGAAGCTATAAAATTACGAGCTTGCTCTTTTGTGGGGCTTTGATACTCTTCGTAAAAACGTTCTAAATAGTTGTGAAGTATTGTCCCACGTTCAGCGGCAGCATTCTTAATTCTATCAGCTTCTTCTTGGCCAACAGACTCAATCCATTTTTGTAGCCATGCTTTATTAGCAGTAGCACCTAAAATTGTAGTAATACTAGGATAAGTTCCTGTAGGAGTATCGTATACCCTACCAGATGGTTTATCTATATTTTTTATTTCTTTACACTGATTATATGTTAACATATTGGTCCAACTTTGGCAATTAAAAAATTTAAAAACCAAGGAGGTTATTACACACTCCTTGGTTTGCTGTATTTTTATAGGTTATGTTTCATTATTATTCTTTTGTAGAGACGAAAGAATACATTTCTTGAGCTTTCTTCATAAGCTCTTCCATGCTATAAGGCTTATATGCCTTTTCTGCATCTTCAATTGTAGCTTTACCAACAGAAACCATCTTTTCCCAATATTTAAGATTTAGTTGAGTTTGTTGATCCATATAATCTTTTGCTAGTTGAAGAACATCAGCACGAATTTCAAAAGGATTCTTATTTGCCATCAGTTTTGCCTTTCATAGCTTTAGCAGATTGTTCTACTAGTTTGTCCATTGTAGATAGTTGATCTTTAAAAAAGTTCATAGTATAAGCATTTAATGCCTTACTATAAGTATTCCATCCAGTGGTCTTAAGATCAACAAAAGAATCCCAAAACTGCTTATTGTGTTCTACTAGTTGTTTATAATTCATAATCATATTATTACTCCTTTTGATTTTTCCGCAAGGAGTGTACATTACTTCCTGTTCATTGTAATAAGGAATATGTGCCATATTAATCTCCTGTGTTGTGTGTGATTGGGAGGCTAACCGTGGCCTCCCGCGAGTTTATTACGTAACTACCCGTTAAACCCAACTACTCAGGTTTTGACTGTATCGTAACTGCCAAGGAGCCTCGCCTTTGTCTATTTCTCGCTGACGTCTTTCAAAATCTGCTAGATCTATAGATTCTGCTAAATACTGCTCAGCTTGTTTTTGATACCAAGTTTTAGTATAGCCTTTATTCTTAAAAAACTTATTTAACCAATTCATTTAAGTTTCCTTGTTTTACAAGATGATGTACATAATCAAAAGATTCATTTTGATACTCTCTATGAAGCATTCTTGCTACTTCATATTGAGCCTTAGAATTCTTTGAGTCTTCAACGCTTTGTAAAATTTGAACAATAATTTCGTATATAGAATTTATTACAAATGTTATTGGATTTATTAAATAGTTATTTAAGCTTAGTACTAAGTGTGTCATATGTGTTCTCCTCGAATTTTCCAATTTGGATAAGACGAGGACGCATTTCTTCTGGGACTACGTATTTCAGTTCTACTGACAATACTCCATCTTTAAGATCTGCTCCGTGTACTTTTACATGTTCAGACAGTCTAAATGTGCGTTTAAACTTTTTAGTGGAAATTCCACGATGAATGTACTCGCGCTTATTTGTATCAAAATCACCAGCAATTGTTAGTGTTCGATCTTTTACTTCTATGGTTAAAGCATCTTTAGGGAACCCAGCTACAGCAAGCTCAATTAGATAGTTGCTTTCACCAGTCCTAATAATATTATGTGGGGGATAATGGTCATTCGCATGTCGAACCGCATTATCAAGTTCGTTTAGTAAATGATCAAATCCTACAAAAGATGATCTTGGAAATAGTTGTTGTACGCCTGTCATATTTTTTCTCCTTTTCACAAGCAAGAATTAATTTGAGCCCCTAATAAGGCGGCTCACTTGTTATCGACTATTAGCTTAATTTTGCTTTGAGCTACTAGTCTTATTTCTCGCATAAATCTTTCGTCTGTTAGATTTTGCAAGAAATTTTTCCATTCTTTATCAAATAGAATTTGTTCTTCATCAGTTAGCTCTGATGAATATGTTTTATTAGTTGTTTCTTTACATACTAAAGTAGCAGCAACAAATAAATTTGCACTGCCTATTACCTTAGTTAAATCATTGCCTTCTTCATCAAAATAATCATCGTCATTAGAAAGATAACTAATGTCTTCTCTTGATTCTAATAACTCAAATGCAGAATGACTTACTGTATCGTCTTCTTCAGAGTATATATCTAAAGGCTTGGATATTAGAATATCTTTAATATACTCTTTAAGTTTATCAGAAATCATACTAGCCCTTAAACCATGCTGCTAATAAAGCTAATCCCCCAGCTACCATACCGCCTAATACCCACAAAGTTTTTAAACTTGTTTTACCTTGTGAGGCTAGTTCTTGTAATTCTGTAATGCGAGATAGCAATAAGTCCATATCTTTTGTCATTTTAGATTCTAGTGCCGATATTCTAATTTCCAGCCTTTCAAATCTGTCTATCATATATTGATGCCTCTCAGCTCTTAGAGCGTCAGCAACTAATATAGCTGATTCAGCTGTTTGAAGTCTCTTAGAGATATCGTCCAGTTCTTCTTTAAAATATTGAAGTTCATCCAATTAGTTTCTCCAAACACAATAGTGCTATTCATTAATACTATTATATCAGATACTTACTAATAGTCAAAACATATTTTTTCTAAACTAAGCTGTAATGGCAACCTAAACTAGTCTAGAAAAATATGGAAAGTTATTGAATGCCCAAGAGTAAGAAACTTGCAGCTTGCGCTTCTTATCTTCTAGAGAAGAATCTTCTTTAATAATAGCTAACATTTCTACAATAGCTAGCAATACGGGATTGATAGTTTTAGATTCATAGTATCCATGCTTATTAGCAGGATGTTTATTAGTAAATTTAGAATAGTAAGTAGGATTGTTTAGTTTTAGTAATGTTTTTTTAATGGAGTCGAGTAGAGTTTGAGACACTTCTTTTTTTAGTTGTAAAGCAATTTCAAAAAACTCAATATCAAAAGCTGTTAATTTCATTTCTTACCTTATTTAAGTGAGTATTTAATATATAACAGTATATTTTACTATCTGTTAAGTTTAAATATAAGTTAAAAAATACCAAGTATCAATAAAAATTTTAATTAAAATGCCGCTATTCTACCAACATTCTAAATTTACGTATTGTTAGATATGTATATTATTATTCTATTTAATTTTTATATTGACTTTGGTAGGCTTTAGTGTATAATTTATCTTAGAGGTGAACCATGAATATTGTAGGAGTATACGATAGCATTACTGAAAAGTACGTGCTAAAACAAATAGCAGAGCTAAAACAGTTAGGATATGATGCAGAGGCTATTTCTATAGAAACTGCTGCAGCTAGTTTTGAAATTACTAGCACTCCTAGTTTCTATTTAGTAAAAAATAATAAGTTTGGATACTCACTAAATGGTAAACATGATTTCACAAAAATTTTACAATGGGCAAAGAATTCGGGTATAGTATGCAAGTAAATACGAAAAAATATGGTGGAGATCCTCTTAGAAGCTATAAAGCTTTAATGAGAAAGCTAAGCAGAGAGGGTTTATACCAAGAACTAAAAGAACGCGAGTTCTTTAAGAGTAAGGGCCAAAAACGCAGAGAAGATAAAGTTCAAGGCACTTTACGAACTAATAAAAAACAACGTCTTAGAATGGAACAATTAGCTAAAGAGTTGCCTATTGTAAAACCTAAACCAAAAACCATCAAGCAAAAAAAGTAAAATTATCCTTGCATTGTAGGAGTAATTTATATATTCTTATATTAAGAAAGTGCTTTATCATTTTTTAAGCACTATTTTTTATAATGGATATTAAATGATAATCTACTTTAGAGCTTGCGAAAAACAAAATACTATTTCCTATGTAACTCGTTTTAATAATACTAATAAAACAATTATACTGAAAAAATGCTGGTTGTCAATTCAAAATAGTATTTCATCGGGAGATAAGGTAGTCTTAATTGAGGATTCCTTATCTCCTGATACCTTAGCTTGGTTATATGCTAATAGTAAATCAGAACTTATAAAAGTATCTGTTCCGTCTCATTCGTGGGAGTTTCACCAGCACACAGTAACTTTAGTAGAAACTCTAGAAAACTACTCTAAGGAATTTCCCGAAGAGTTACATTATATCGTAGAAGATGATTATCTACATACTCCCGACGCACTAAATGTGCTTCGGGATACATTATTTTCATGGGCTTATTTTGCAGTTCCTTATGATTATCCAGATAGATATAATCCCCCAAAGCCTTGCCAAGTTTTAGTAGGTAAAGACAGACACTGGAGAACAATAGATAGTGGTACTATGACTGCAATTGCTAAAGGCTCCACTTGGCTAGCTCATATGCCAGCCCTAAAACAAGCGGCACCTACTAGTAATGATAAAGTATTTGAAGAGATTTATAAAACAGTTCCATGTATAAATCCGCTACCAGGAGTGGCAAGTCATATGACAGACAGACACCATACACCGCTAGTAAATTGGGATAAAATTTGGGAGAGTGTAGATGTATAAGTTACAATACGATCATTTAAGAAAATTTTCTAGTTCTGAAGGTTACTGGTCTACTATAGACTGTATAAAAGTAGCTAATAGTATTATTGATATAACTAAAGCTAATTCTATGCTTGAAATAGGTTTTAATATAGGATATAGTGCTGCTACTTGGATTCAATCTGGAATAAAAACTCTGTATATAATAGATATTAATTATCATCCAGATACAGAAGCAGCCTTGCACGCAACGAAAGAAACTTTCACCGATGTACATGTTGATTGGTTGCTAGCCAACTCTACTCATCAAATAGCTAAAGACTGGGTTATACCTACAGTAGACATGGCTTTTATTGATGGAGAACACACATTTGAAGCTACTCTTTCTGATAGTATGCTGTCTATTGAAAAAGGAGCTAAGTGGCTAGCATATGACGATGTAATTGAAGGTCATTCAAATGGTATACACGCAGCTATAGTTAAGCTAGAAGAGCAAGGATTAATAGAGTTGATTCAAGCTTGGCCAATGACTTGGACAGAACAAGGGTACGTAGTACTAGTAAAGGTATTATAATGAAATTAAATAAATTCAATGATAAAAACTATCCAGACTTTATTAGTCATGGAAACCATGCTCAGTTTATTTTACCTGTTGCAAAACATGTTCTTGCAGAAAAAACCCTTGGAGTAGATGTTGGATGTAAAAAACCTGAATGGGCTTATCCAGGAGCTCTTTTGGCGGATTTAGAACTTCCTGATGATTGGCACGCTAATAACCTGCCTAATGCTGGAAACTTAGAATACATATTCTCTTCTCATTGCTTAGAGCATATAGAAAACTGGGAAGAAACTCTGCAATATTGGAGCGACTCGCTTGTTTCTAATGGCATAATTTTTCTATATCTACCACACACAGATTGTGAGTATTGGGATACTAGATTTATGCCTACTAAGCGACATGTTAATAACTTTGAGCCTCAACAGCTTAGATTCTACTTTGAATATAAGTTAGGATTTAAAAATGTTTATGCTTCTCAAAGAGATAGCGCATTTAGCTTCTGTGTTTACGGTGAGAAAGCATGAAAACTATTGTAATTACTGGTAGCGCTGGACTAATAGGTAGCCATCTTTGCTATAAGTTTTTAGAGTTAGGATATATTGTAGTTGGTGTAGATAACTTAATTGGTGGCTACGCCAGCAATATGCCAGAGCAAAACAAAAGCTTTTACTATTATAATATAGACATTTTAAATACTAAGCGACTTTCTGAAATATTTAAGTTTCATAAGCCAGAAGCTGTTATACACTGTGCTGCATTAGCTCACGAAGGGCTAAGCGTATTTGCACCTAAAACAATTGTTGAAAATATTTATGCAGGAACAGCATCAGTAGCCAGCGCCGCTTGTGCAAACGATGTTGCAACGTTTATTAATACTAGTTCAATGGCTAGATATGGAGCACAGAATCCTCCATTTATTGAAGATGAAACAATTCCTACTCCTATAGACCCATATGGATTAGCTAAGCTACACGCTGAACAGCATTTAAAGCTAATGAGTGACATTCATGGCATTAAAGTTATTACAATGGTTCCTCATAATGTATGCGGACCGCATCAATGCTACAGTGATCCATTTAGAAATGTTATGAGTATTTTTGCTAATCAGTTAAAACGTAATAAACCTATATACATATACGGAGACGGGTCGCAAAAACGTTCATTCTCTCATGTAACAGACTGTGTAGATGCGTATGTAACTGCTTACAACTCTAGAGATAGCATAGGATCTGGAGAAGTATTCAATATAGGACCCGATGATGGAACTGAGATAACAGTAAAAGAACTGGCAGTTAAGGTAAGTAGATACTTTAATGTAGATCCTAATATAACACATCTACCTGAACGTCCTAGGGAAGTAAAAGATGCATGGGTATCTACTACCAAAGCTAAAACTGTGCTAAACTACGCAACTAATAATTCTACTGATGAAACTATTGCAGATACTGTAAACTGGATGCGTACTCAGCCTAATAGAGACTTTAAATATCATTTAGATCTAGAGATTATTACGCCTTCCACACCTAAAACTTGGACTGATAAACTATTTAACGCTTAAGGAAATTTAATGAAAAATGTACTAATATACAATTCGCAAGCAGTTGGAGACTGTATACTAGGAACTCATACAGCTAGATTGTATAAGCAAAAATTTCCTAATACTAATATATACTTTTGCACTAGAGAAAACCTAGTACCTACCACATCAGAGGGTGAAAAAGAAAATATAGATATACTTCATGTGCTTTCTTTACAAGAAGGCATTGCAGGAGTGGGACAAATTGTAAGAACTATAAACGGTATGTCTGTGAAGTTATTCGGCTCTAAAGAGTCGGTAGAGTTTAATGAGATTATTGAACAACATGCGTGGTTTAGTGATTTAGGAATAGTACGCAGCCAATCATCTACACTATTCGCACAGTATGGTAAAGATGATTTTTGGAATACTGAGACTGTGTTTAATGTAGGTAGTGATAAGAATTTGCCTAGCGATCATATAGTTATTTCTACTGTTGGACCACTTGACTGGAATAGAAAAACTAAAAATGAAGCTATGCGCATCGGATTTTTATCTAAACTAAAATACTACTTAGAACAAAATAATATAAAAGCTAGAATAGCATTGTTGGGTAGAGATGTAGAATATGGATCGTTATTAGACTCACTGAGAAAACTTAATAATAGTCATATTTTTATTGGACCTATGGGATTGCACTCTCATGCAGCCGCAGGTCTAGGATTAGACACTATTACAATACCATCGGTTTTTCCTGCTGAGTATGATAGTCCAGAGCATTACCACAGCGGTTGGCATAAAACGCTAAAATCTGCCATACATTGTGGAAACTATGATTGCGTAAAGCCAAAGATATATAGCGAAGATAATAAGTATCCAGAAGGTCCACATGCGTCTATGGGATTCTGGCCTAAAATGTGTGATGAAACTAGCAATGGTTTTTCATGCGTTCATAATATTAGCCCAGATGCTATTATGGAATTATTTGCAGATTGGTATGAACAAAAAGGTAAGAATTTATGGAACCGTTAGTAGTAGTACCTTATGTTAATCAACAAGAAATTCAACCGCTAAAAGCAGCCCTAAAGTGGGACGTGCCAGTTGTATTTTGGGAAGATCGTGGTAGAATAGGTAGTGATTTAGCTTATCAAACTTTATGGAATACTAATCCTAATAGAGATATTATTCTATTACATGCTGATATGTTACCTCTACCTGAAGATATAAACAACAACTGGTATCATAAACTATGCGATTATGCCAAACGCTTTCCAGAAGCTGGCATGTTTGGAACAACACTATTATATCCGGCTACCGATGAAGAAGGTAATTACTTTATACAACACGCCGGTGGGAGATTTGAAAATGGCGAGGCAATACATTACGGAGGAGGGCTTGATCTCTCTAACGGAAGCGCATCTAGAAAAGTGGAGTCAGACAAAGGACAATACAACGGAAAAATTAGAAACGTATCCTGGGTTACATTCGGCGGTGTATATTTGCGCAGCGCTATGCTTTCTGCCGTTGGCAATTTTGATCCCAGCTTTCATTGGACTTACTATCGTGACGTGGATTACTGTCTTTCTGCCCGTAGCCTTGGCTGGAAAATATATCAAACACCTGTTAAGCTATTACACTTCGAGGGGAAAGACAACAAAAGAATACAAGCCTCAGACCCAGAAAAAAGAGATAAATGGCGAATAAACCAATCTATTTTTATGGAAAAATGGAAGTCTAGTAATCTAATGAAATCTATAGATGAGATAGTATATGAAGAAACAAAAGAAGTCAATAGTAAGAGCACAAAAAAGAGCGCTAGCAGCGTCAAAAAGACGTAAGGCGTATGCTCAACAAAAACACTTATGGGATAAAGGGATAGGATTATATGAAGTCTACACAAAAGAAGAGCGTGATAAGTCTAATTAGTTATGACGCACATTATTTACCAGAAAGCATTAAAAGCTATTATAACTATGTAGACGAAATAGTTTTAGGTCTGGATAAAGATAGAATTAGTTGGAGCGGTAACCGTTTTAGTTTTGATGAAGATGAACTATGGAAAGCTTTATCTGAAATAGATACTGAGGGCAAAGTTACTGTAGTAGAAGAAAATTTTCATCGCAGTAGAGTTCCCATTGAGAACGATACTCATGAACGCAACTTTCTAAAAGAACAGTGTAGCAATGATTGGATCTTCTCGTTTGACGCAGACGAAATACTAATTAACGCTAAAGAGTTCTTTGAAGACTTTTGCCCGCTAGTAGAGAACTATAAAGACGTAGAGCTAATGTTTACATGGTTTTTGCTTTATAAAGAGCTTCCAGAAGGCTACTTAATAATTGCCGATGAGAATAGAAATCACGTATTTACTAAAGACGTACAAGGATTTAGTGCTTGGAAAAATATACATACTTATACCTATTGCAGATGGACTAACGCACCTAAAAAACTTAAATCTCCATTAGGAATACTACACTACAGCTTTTGTAGACCTGATAAAGATTTAACAGTAAAAGTAAACAACTTCGGTCATTCTATTGAAAGTAAACGTGATCCGTTCTACGATATACAAAAAACAGTAAACGCTACTAACTATAGAGATATGATTAATTTTAAAACTAGTAATATGGGTCCGCAATGGCCAACACTAAAGCTAGTGCATAAAGACGAACTAAATAGTTATTGTAAGCAAGAAGCGAGGCTGTTATATGGCAATTAATGTAGAACTAATCGGCAAAGTGTTTGACAACCATTCACTGTCTATTGTAAATAGAAATATTGCTTTGCAGCTTAAAGATAAAGTTAACTTATCAATTTCTGCGCTCGACACCTATTCATCAGACCATAAGTTATCTAAAATCGATGCTCAAACTATATCTAGCTTGGTTAATAAACCACTCGATAGTGTTGATGTTCAGATTAGGCATACCTATCCTCCAATGTGGCGTTGGCCCGTTGGTAATAACACAAAAATTGTTTTTATTCAGCCTTGGGAATACATGGCTGTTCCTTTTGAGTGGCAATACAAATTTGAGACATTTGCAGATTTGCTAATAACTCCTAGTGAATGGACAAGAGAAGTATATTTAAATAGTGGGATTAATCCTCAAAGAGTAGTCTCTATTCCTAATGGATACAATCCAGATATATTTAATAAACCAAACACTAAAGACAACACTAAAATTACAGTACTGTATGTAGGTTGTCACCAATTTAGAAAAGGATTAGACATACTACTGAGTGTATGGAGTCAAATAACTAAACAAGGTACACCAGTTCAACTAATTATTAAAGATACTCCACAAGTTTATGGAGCGTCTAACACTCAAGAAGATATTGTAAAGCTGCAATACAAAACTAAATGTGCAGATATTATATATGATGATAGTGTTAGAAGTGAAGAAGAAATGGCTGCGCTATACAAACAAGCGCACGTACTAGTTCATCCTTATAGAGGTGAAGGTTTTGGTATGCACGTACAGGAAGCTATGGCCTGTGGATGTGTACCTATAGTAACTTTCGGCGGACCTACTGATGAGTTTGTAAAAGACTTTAAGATTGCTAGCTCTAAACGAATAGTAAATATGTATGAAATTTTTGGTCTAAAAGCAGAAGACGCAATGACACAAATGGGCGGTCATAAATGGGTGCTAGAACCAGACGCAAATGATCTAGCTAAACAACTTCACTATGTTATTAATAACTTAAAAACTATATCAGTAGATACATCGTTATTAAATACTTGGACGGAAGTTGGTAATAAGTACTATGAAGTTGTGACTAAAATTTCAAACGCTTCTAGTACAGTTAGGAGTAAGCATGTCTGATAGTGATGAAGAATATGATTTAGGATTTATTTGCGATTTACCTCCACAAAAAGGCGTGAACAGAGCGATAAAGGTTACGGTTAATAAGTGGAGAGGGATAGTTAGAGTACACACCAGAGAGTATTATCAAGATGGGGATACTGGTGAGTGGTTAAGAACTACAAATGGAATTTCAGTCACTGAAGAGCATATAGATACTTGGGTGCATCTACTAAGTGACGCATCAGAATTAATAACTGATTTATGGAGAAAAAAAGTAGATCGGATTGTAAATAAACCAGACGAGGAAGAAATTAAATGAACGGTAAAGCTTGGAATGACGAAGAAGAAGTAGAGCTAATCAAGCTATACACTGAAGATGAACTAGATATAGAAGATATTGCAGAGCATTTTGGAAAAAAGACTAGAAGTATTATCAGTAAGTTAGTACAGCTAAAAATATACAAAAAGCCAGAAGATGAAAAGACTAGCAAAAGAAGTGTAAAGAGTATGGTTATTGAACTAGAAAATATACTAGGCATAGAAATTGAAGGCTTAAATCTTACTAAAAAGTCTAACCTGGAGAAGGTGGTAGATGGCATAAAACTTAAAATCCAGGAAAGCGGTAATTTAAAGTAAAATTACATTTGCATACCGTGTTGAAAAGAGTTATATTTATTTTATCGAAATAACAAAAGTATCAAATGACTATATAAGACGAGAGTGACTAAAAGTAATATTTCTCTTGCTTGTCATAAAAAAGTTTGTTAAGATACTTTAGTTGTTGAGAAAAACAACATAATGACAACCAACCAAAAATACATATTATTATAAAGAGGAAACAGAATATGGCTAAATTTGAATATACAGAAGAAATGGTAGCTCGCATGGAAGAGCTTTGCGGAAGCGGGGTGACTGAAGATATTATCTCTCAGCTCTGCGATGAGTTTGAATTCCCGCGTCGTAGCGTAACTGCAAAATTGCGCAAGCAAGGTTTTGACGTTCCGCACAAGCCTAAAGCAGCTCCAACCTTCTCTGACGAAGAAACGAATGAACTTCGTGACTTCTTGGAAGCAAATGATGGTGCATACACTGCTGAGGAAATCGCTGAGCGCGTTGCCGACGGTAAGTTTAATGCACGTCAAATTAATGGTAAGGCTCTTAGCCTTGAAATGACTGGCTCTATTAAGCCAGCCGATAAGAAAGCAGCTCCTCGCACTTATAGCGAAGCCGAAGAAACTAAAATTGCTGAAATGGCTAACAGCGGCTCTTTCATTGAAGATATTGCAGATGCTCTTGGTAAGAGCGTTCAGAGCATTCGTGGAAAGCTTCTTTCTATGCAACTTAAAGCACCTCAGCGTGACAAGAAAGTTGCACGTAGTGATTCTTATGAGGGGATCGAAGAACTTGCTACTCGTATGACTGTAGCAGAGCTTGCTGAGCACTACGGCAAGACCGATCGTGGTGTTAAGACTGTTCTTAGCCGTCGCGGTCTTTCTGCAACTGACTACACTCCAAAAGCAGCTAAAGAGTGATCTTAACCTAAAGGGCGGCAGAAATGCCGCCCTTGCCTTGAGAAACATATTGAATCAAGACTCCGCACTGTATTTATACGACTTAGACGACAGTACATTAGATTTTATTTTACAACTATCTTATGACGAGCTAGACAAGTATGTCTCAGCTCTAATTAGTCGTTTTTACGGAGATCTTTCTGATAAAGAACCTGAGCATATAATAGAGCTTAGACATAGCTATAAAGCTAGTTTTGCTACTGAAAAATTGTACAGAGTTAATCCGCTAATAAATAAAAACTATACAGCTATATATACAAAAACAGGTTTGTTACGCGAGTTAGTCCTAGACATATATGGAATAGGTCCTGAAAAGGTAGTAATTAATTAAAAATTTGTCTTGACTATTAACCAAATATTTGTTACAGTTAACCCATCATTAATTTATGGTGGGCTTTTTTATATAAAATTTACATTGACATACTTTGTATTGTGCGTTATTATAAAGTATTCAAATATAAAAAAGGTGTAAGAAATGTTTAAATGTCCTTACTGCAATATAACCACTAATAGTCTAAAAAGATATAATTTTCCTGATTGGCACCACGTAGCTAAACATGCAAAAAACTGTCATATGAAAACAGGTGAATACTTTATTGATAGTATGGAAGGTGCTATACACTTTACAGAATTTTTAAAAGGATATTCTAGTAGCTTTATTAGGTACAAGTATCCAAACCTAAAAAGCACTATGACTTACATTAGAAATCATTTTAAAAAATTTGATATAGTAATACCAAACCCACCTAAAGAATGGAAAAAAGAAGAACTAATTAGTGTAATAAATGATTTTGTAGTAGATAATGATCGTATTCCTACTAATAGAGAGTTTAATGATAGTAAAAGTATATACCCTAGTGTTAATCCTTTTATAAGAGTATTTAAAACGTGGAATTTAGCTATTGAAAGTGCTGGTTACGATCCAAATACTAACCTATACGGCATAAGCGTGCAAGCAGATGATGGTAATAACTGTAGAAGTCTTTTAGAGTTTGAATTTATAAATAAATTTTTATGTAATAAAGTGTCTTATATTTATGAACCTAGATACCCAAACCCTTATAAGTTACTATATGATTTTTACCTAACAGACTTAAATGTTTATATAGAAATAGCAGGTGGCACTAGTAAAAGTTACTTAGACAACTTAGAAAGAAAGATTAATATTAATAAAGTAATTGGCAAAAACTTACTAGTTGTGTATGATAAAGATATAAAAAACTTTAACTCTATTGAAGGATTAATAGATGGCTCGAAAACTTACTACAGAGGAGATACCTGAAGCTAAAATTAGAAATGCTATATGGTATATTAAAACAGGTAAAACTAAAAAGTTTGTGTGTGATTTTCTTGGGATCAATTATAATACTACACGACTAAATAAAATAATTGAAGATTTTAAAGCTAAAGAAGAGCGTGAAAAGCAGCTCAAAGAGAAAGCAAAAAACGCTGAAATAACAGAAGCTACTAAGAAAGAAATAATTAAGTCTTATTTAAATGGCGAAGCTCAGTCAGCTATCGCCAAGCTTTATTTTATTTCTGCACCTAGAGTTAAAAAAGTTCTTATGGAAGCTAATGTTCCGTTAAGAGCTAGAGGTAAAAATGCAGAAGCTAAAACAGAACATATTGTTCAAGATCTAGACATTAAGTTTAAAGTAGGTGACAGAGCTTTTTCTGGCCCAGAAAACTCATTTGTAAGTATTCTAAAAGTATTTGATGAAGAATACGCAGAGTCTCTTAGACAAGGTAGACAACGTTGGATTGAGCTACTTCCTTGGAAAGAGGGCGGTAGATTTAATGAGCCTATGCTTGATATTCATTATCAAATTTATTGGGAGCTAGAAGATGGTTCTAGCTGGAAGCTAGAGTCGCTAAAAAATCATGTAAAAAGAGTAGAAACATTAATTGAGGAGACAGGTAGAGAAACGTATGAAGTATGGATTGAAAGTGAATTCTCGTTTAGAAAGCTGTTCGTTCCCAGAGCAGAGCTATTTCCTGTGGTAAATAAATAATGACTGTAGATATACAAAAAATTGCTCTGCGTAGGTTATTGTCTACGCAGAGTACAGATTTTTATAACAAGCTAGTTAGTAAGTTTTTTAACGACACTAATCTAATCATATTTCGTAAGATTGTTAAATTTTACGAAAAGAATATGCGCATACCCACTATGCAAGAGTTTTACGAGTCTCAGAAGATTGAGAATATTAAAGACTACTTATCTTCTCAGATCTATGTAGATACTCCTGAAGAACAGTATCTATCTAGTCAATTTATTGCAGACCAATTACAAGACTATTTTATTAGGGAAGAAACTATAAACTGGCTAGATAAGTTTATGGATCAGCTCGAACACCTAGAACGTATTGAAATAATTGATAGTATACAAAATCATATTCTAGAACTACATAAGTTCCTGCCAGAAGGCGAGGAACTATTTGACGTTGCAACAATTGATTCTTTCTTAGGTGAAGAACAATTTATTATGTATTCAAGTGGCTTGTCTACTGAGTACGACGCTACTAACGGTGGATTTGGTTTAGAAGAGCTTATAATGTTTGGAGGTCGTAGGGGTAGTGGTAAGTCTATTATCACACTCAATACAGCTAAACATCAGTTTGAAAGCAATAATAACTCAGTACTCTTTATGAGTATTGAGATGCGTTATGTTGAAGTGTACTATCGACTAATGAGTATGCTGTCTGGTGTGTCGTTTATGAAATTCATTAAAAACGAGCTAACAAATACTGATAAGCTGTTGTTAGCTAAAACTAAACTAGATACATTCTATGAGGCTACAGAAGAAGCTTCTGATCTGTATGCTAATCTGTTAAAAACTGGTAATCTAAAAGAGTTTGACTATGGGCTGAAAACTGGTAAAGCTAAGTTTAAAGATAAGCGTTTCCATATTGTAGATGATGTTAATCTATCTTTAGCTAAGATTGACCACTATCTAAATCTTATGACTAAAAAGTATGATGTAAAAATGTGCGTAATCGACTATCTTAACATTGTTAAAGTAGAAGATAGAATGGATTGGAAATCCCAGATCGCCATTGCTGACCAGTTAAAAACTCTTAGCCGTAAGTATAAAGTTATGATGGTTTCTCCGTATCAGATTGATGCTAGCGGTGAAGCTAGATTTGCTAAAGGGGTTCTTGACTCTGCGGATCGCAGCTTTAGATTTACGCCAGCAGATTTAAACGAAGATCCAAGTATTCTACCTTTTGAAATTACTAAGATTCGTAACGGTAAATCCATGAAGTTTAATGTACACATGGATTGGGAATGTCTAAAAATCGTACCTGAAAGCAGTAAAGTTATAGAAGGTAAGATACTAAATAAATATGGAAATGATGAGAAAGAATTTGCAGGTGATCTAGGGTGATAGCAGTTATTGGAGATATTATGTTAGATAAATATCTGCTGGGTAGCAGTGTTCGTATGTCTCCTGAGTGCGATACTGCCCCGGTAGTTAGTGTATATGAAACTATAAATAAACTAGGTGGAGCTGGTAATACAGCTTTAAACATAAAATACTTAGGAAGTCCGGTAAAACTATTTACTGCCCTTACTAGTAATAAATCTATCTTAGCAAAGCTATTAGAAGAAGAACAGTTAACTTATGATAGCGTAGTAAATTATGCAGATAGTGATATTACTAAAGTAAGACTGTATAGTAATGGAGCTTATATATCTAGAATAGACTATGATGATAGCATAAAATGTGATACTAATCAACTAGCTAATAAAGTACTAGAAAATAGACCTAGTATAATAGTTCTAAGCGATTATAATAAGGGTAGTATTATAAATCCTAATGGTATTATTAAAGCTGCTGTAGAATTAAAGATTCCAGTATTAGTAGACCCTAAGAAAGATCTAGATAAATATAAAAATACATTCGTACTTAAACCTAATTTAAAAGAATTTTTAGATTGGACAAATGAAACAACTATTACAAGAGAATTACTAATAGAGTCAGCAAAGGCACTAAATGTAGATAATCTCATAGTAACTAAAGGATCTGAGGGTTGCGTAACTGCCACTAAAAAAGGATTATATAAAGAGTATTCTGCATTTTCTGTTAAAGCAATAGATGTTACGGGAGCTGGAGATAGTTTTCTAGCAGCACTGGCATCTTCTTTATATGAAAATAATACGATAAACAAAGCTATTGAATTTGCTACTAAAGTATCTGCAATAGCTGTAACAAAGAAAGGAACAGCTTATGTCAAGCGTAACGAGGTTTAGCGGTCATATTCCTAAGGGATGGGGGTATGAGTATATCTTTGCCACTAATGATTTATATTGTGGAAAGATACTTCACTTTAACAAAGTTGGGAATAAGTTTTCAATGCACTTTCACCATAAAAAAGATGAAACATGGTATGTGCAAAAAGGATTATTCACATTAAAACTTATTAATACTGAAAATGGCAGTATCATTGAGCAGACTCTTCGCACTGGAGATTCTATCAGAATTATGCCTCTACAAGTGCATCAGCTAATAGCTTTAGAAGATGATAGTGAGATTATTGAAGTTAGTACTGCAGATTCAGCAGAAGATAACTTTAGAGTGATGCCTGGAGATAATCAGAATGGATAATATGGAAGACGTGCTAAAGGATAACAGCATTGATTATGTTGTTAATCCTAATAAGCCTACTGAACTAACTGTAAGATGTTTTAGTGGTTTGCACGTCGATTCTAATCCTAGTCTTTCTCTAAATCTAGAAAAGAATGTATTTCATTGCTTTGCATGTGGACATAGAGGAAATACTCAACAATTCTTGGAAGGGCTAGGAATTAAAAGCACATTTCAAATTGCATCTAAAATGTCTTTTAAAATAAAAAAGCTAAAGAATAAACTAGATAACATCAGATATCAAGGAGAGGTTAGGCTGCCTGAGCCAACAATTGCTTTGAGTCATGATTTTAAAGGTATTAGAGCAAAAACTCTAAAAGACTTTGGAGCTTTCTTCACAGACTCTAATGGGTTGAGTGATTATGCTTGCATACCTATATATCAACACAAAAAACTAAAATTCATAGAAGGCAGATACAAAGTTCTTAGCAGCTCTATTAGTATGCCTAAATATTTAAGAAAACCAGCCGGAGTATCTGTGAGTGATATTCTATTTCCCTTAGATAGAATAGCGGACTTCTCACATGTAATCTTAGTAGAAGGATTATTTGATGTGCTAAAACTGCATGATTTAGGATATACAAATAGCCTATGTATCTTTGGCACCCAAAACTTTACAGCTCAAAAGGCTAAACTACTAGATGAATATGGATGTAGAAAAGTCACCATACTAATGGATGGCGACTCTGCGGGTAAACAAGCGGCAGCTAAGATTGAAAAGCTACTAGAACAAAGAAATATAGAAACCAATAATATTGTTCTTACTGATGGTTTAGATCCAGGTAGTTTCAATAAAGAAATAGCTGAACACTTTTTAGGCAATATTGAAGATAATTTATATTTGACGAATGCTTAAATCTGTAATATTATAACTAATATGTTACACATAACCACAAAGAGAACTCATGACACACAAATTTCTACTAGTCTTACCTTCCCCATTAAAAAATGCTGTACCAACTGTTTTAAAAGAATATAACAATAAAATTAAATTTGACGTTGTTTATCTAAGTTCGGAACCCAAAGAAAAAATTCTCAAAAAAGACGTAGATTTAGATATGTCTATTTTTGAGCAGTATGATATTATTTGCCCTGTAGGCGGAGACTCTCTAAAGTATGCTTGTGGTGTCACAGGTATTATGAAATATAATGGTCACGTACTTAATGAAAAGTTTATTCCTATTCTAGATCCTGGAATGGTATTTATTAAGCCACAGTATGCGGATGATATTAAGAAAGCTTTTGCTAAGCTCAACAGTATTGTTTCTGGTGAGCAACCTTTAGTGCATAATAAGTCTTATACTCATTATACAGACGAAATAGATTTTCTGCCCTACTTAAAAAAGCTACAACAAGCAGATGTTATCTCTGTCGATACTGAAACATCTAGTCTATCCCCTAGAAAGGGTAATATTCTAGGATTTGTATTTAGTACAGCGCCTCATGAAGGCGTATATGCTGACGCCCATATTATTGAGCATTACTATGATGAGTTTGAAGAACTTTTCAAAACCACTAAGTGTGTTTTTCACAACGCAAAGTTCGATATTCAATTTATTGGGTATGAATATGGTTTTGAGTTTCCAGACTTCGAAGACACCATGTTAATGCATTACTGCTTAGACGAAAGTGTAGGTACTCACGGTCTTAAGCAACTTGCTATGAAATATACTGATCTAGGCGACTATGAAAAAGAGCTAGATGATTATAAGAAAGCTTGGGCTAGACAGCACAAAGTTAAACTAGAAGATTTTAACTATGGCATGTTACCGCCAGAAATTCTTGCACCTTATGGCTGTAAGGATGGTGATGGTACTATGCAGCTATATAAAAAGTTCAAGCCTATAATTGATAAGAATCCTAATTTTGTTACGTTGTATAATGATCTTCTGAAACCTGCTATCATGTCTATCATTCACTTAGAGTCGAATGGTGGCCCTATTAGCATTGATATTCTAGACGATCTTATTCAAGATTATAGAATTGATATTGAAGAGACTATGAATGAATTAGCATTTGATCCTGCTATTCAAGAGTTTGAAGAGATTACTGGTAAAACTTTTAATCCTAATAGTGTGTACCACCTCAGACAAGTGCTGTTCGATATTCTAAAACTAAAGCCTATTAAGAAGACTGATACAGGTGCTTTTAGTACTGACGCAGAAGTACTTGAACAACTTAAACATCCTATTACTGATGCAATTCTAGATCTTCGTAAAAAAGTTAAACTAAGTCAAACCTATCTAAAAAACATTAAAGATGGAGTGGACAACGACTCTCGTCTACGTTCGAGCTTTAACCTTACTGGTACTACTTCTGGACGTTTAAGTTCTAGTGGTGTTCTTAACTATCAGAATCTTCCTAGAGATAAAGATGCTGGTATCAAAAAGATCTTTAAGGCTAGAGAAGGATATAGTATTGTTCAAGCCGACTTAGGTACTGCCGAAGTGTATGTTGCAGCTGCACTGTCTAACGATAAGTTTCTACAACAGGCTTTTATTCAAAAACTAGACTTCCACTCTTATGTAGCTAAAAATATGTTTAAGCTAGATTGTGCGGTAGGCGAAGTAAAAGATCTGTATCCAGATTTGAGACAGTATTCTAAAGCTATTACATTCGGTATTTTGTATGGTGCTGGTCCTTCTAAAATTAGTGAAACTGCTAATATCACTATGGAAGAAGCCAAAGACTTTATTAAGAAGTATTTTAGAGAAGCTAGTAGCCTTCGCAAGTGGATTGACGCATGTCTTTCTACAATTGAAACAAACTACTTTATTTATAGCGCATTCGGCAGAAAGCGTAGACTTCCAGAAGTAGGATCTGATAATAAAGGCGTTGCCGCTCACGCCGCTCGCAGCGGTCTAAACTTCTTAATTCAGAGTGTTGCCAGCGATATTAACATTTATGGGTTGATTGACACTGTAAACTGGGTAAAAGAGAATAAACTTCAAGATGATATTAAGCTTTTTGCTACTGTGCATGACTCAGTAGTTGCTGAAGTTAAGAATGAGCTATTGCCTTTATATGCCAAGACACTAGTAACCAATCTACAAAAAGACAGAGGTGTATTTATTACAGGATGCCCAATTGTCGTAGACGTGGAAGCTGGCCCTTCTTGGGGTGAATTAAGTAAATATGAGTTACCTAAGTAAATTTTATGGAATAAAGTTTCCTGCTTTTGCATTGTATTCAGTACCTTTTGATTATAAAATAGGTACTGATACAATACAAATACAAAAAAGAGAATTTCACGACTGGTACATAATAGACAGATTTGACAGAAATAAGACTGTACTAGAACGCTATCTATCTGTAAAGTCTGATGAAATAAATTTTGATGCTACCTGTCTAAATCTAACTCATGTGATTAATAAGCCTGTAAAATGGCTGATAGATTCAAAAGCTAAGATATATGACGTAAGTAAGAAACAAAAATTTATATCTAAAAGCTTACCAATAATTAAAGTAAGTAAAAATGCAGTATGGGTTCCTACGGTTAGCTATCCGTTCGAACTACCTATAAAACTAATTGATAGCAAAGAACTACTAAATCAACATTTAACAATAGTAAAAATTGATAAAGTATGGGTGATATACAAAGTAACACCATTTAAAATGGATGTTACTGAAATAAATATATAATGAACAGTAAGATAAAATATAAAATACGTAAAGCTACAATTTCTGATAAGATATACTTTAATAGAGACGATATATTAGATATTCCTTTTCAAGACTTTAGATATGTATTATTTAACTATAATTTAGGTGATACCTTTTATTCTACATTAGAGTATGATGAAGAAACTGGAATGTGTAGCGTTCCCAGTGGATCTTGGCATAAGCTAGAGATACTAGAGTTAGAAGATCTAAGAGCTAACACGGATAAACAGAGCTGGTCATTTAAAGGTGGGCTAAGAGCTGAGCAACAATCTGTTGCAGATAAGCTATTACAAAATAACAAGCTTTACAGCGGATTAATTAAAGCTGATTGTGGCTGGGGTAAGACTTATTTAGGAACTTATCTTATTGGGAATTATAAAAAACCTACTATTATAATATGTCATACTAAACTATTAGCATACCAATGGTTAGATGCTATAAAAGAATTGATAGACGTTGATGAAGTAGGTTTTATAGGTGACGGTAAAGAATCAATAAAGCCTATAACAATAGCAATATATAAGTCTTTGCTTACTAGACTAGATAAAGTATTAGATCAGTTTGAAGTGTTGTTTGTAGATGAAGCTCATTTGTGTCCAGCAGAAACATTTAGCAGAGCTGTAAACGGGGTAAATGCTCGTGTAAAGATTGCACTAAGTGCTACTCCTACTAGAAAAGACGGCTTACATATTATATTACCGGACTTTTTCGGACCAAATAGAATAATTGCAGAGAATGTAGATAAGCTATCAGCATCAGTACAATTAGTACAAACTCAAGTACCTTTTAGAGTAATAAATCCAAACAGAGACTGGACTAGGCAACTAACTAAACTAGCAAAGACTACTTCTTATTTAGATTTAATAGCTCAAGTAGCAAGAGATAAAATAGCGCATGGTAGATGCCCTCTTATATTAAGTGAGCGCATAGAAATGTTAGAAGATTTGCAGTCTAGAATTCCTAATAGTGTATTATTAGTTGGTAGTACTAAGAACGCTCAAAGAGAAGATATACTAAAAAATGCAGGAACTAAGTATTCTGCCATACTATCTACAAAAATATTTGATGAAGGTATTAGTTGCCATAGATTAGATACTCTTATGTTCACTTGCCCTGGAAATAACTATGCAAAGCTAGAACAAAGAATTGGGCGTATTCTAAGAAGGCATCCAGATAAAAAAGATCCATTAATTATAGACTTTTGGCTAACAGGCCCTATAGTATATAATCAGCAACAGGGCAGATTAGAATGGTACAGAAAACAAAATTACGAAATACTAGAGAACTAGAAACTATCAATGCTGCAATTGACCTAGCTACTACCGGTTGCTTCGATAAAGCTATTAATTTAACTAAGAGAAAACTGAGTGGCATTCACTATTTTTCTTTCTTTTTAAAAGGCTGGAAAGCTCAAGCTATGAACGATCATGTAAAGGCTATAAGCTGCTTTGAGCAGTCCCTAATTAAGAACCCGTTAAATGAAGATGCAATAACTGGGTTAGCTTCTAGCTATTTAGAAATTGGAGAGTTTAGTAAGGCAGAAGAATGTGCAGAACAACTGTTACTACTTAATTCTAAGAAACCTCAAAACTATCTAACTTATGCACTAGTACTAAGTAAAAAGTATAAAGGTAATATTAGTAAGCAACTTAAAGCAACTGATAACTTTTCTAAAGCGTATAATTTACTAAAAGCTGAATTTAATAGTTCAGAAGAGCATATACGTATGTTAATAGATATATTAACAGGGTGGGGTGCTAGTCTGTTATCTACTCATAACTATTCAGAAGCAGTATCACTATTAGTAGCTGCTGAAGAGTTTGACCTGGGTGATCCCTTAATTAATAAAAACTTAGCCTCTGCCTATTCTAGTTTACTGAAAATTGACGAAGCAATAATTGCCGCACAAAAAGCTCAAAAATCAGAAGACTATGAAGTAGTGATGGATTCTCTATATCAAGAAGGTATGTTACAACTGCTAAAAGGTGATTTTCAAAAAGGTTGGAGACTTTGTGAGTTTAGACTAAATACTAAGCAATTTCAAGGACTAAAAAACTATAATATACCTAATTGGAATGGTGAAAAGCTACCGGAAGATAAGAAGCTGTTAGTGTATCAAGAACAAGGGCTAGGCGACTTGTTGCAGTTCTCAAGATATTTACCATTAGTACATTCTAGAGCATCAAACATTGATATAGAAGTTATCGCTAATCAATATGAAAAATGGGAAGACTCTACGTCTGAACCAAAATCTTTTAGAGAGTTTCTACATAATAACTATAAAGATTACGTATCTGACTCGTATGTTAGAGGATGGCATAAGAATGATTATTCTAAGTATGCCTATAAAGTATCTTTTATGAGTTTACCTAGAATTTTTAGAACTAATCTTGACACTATCCCTGCTGTACCTAATTTTAAGGAACATAAAATTAGCAGTGATATGATGTTAATACCTACCTATGATATTGGTATACTATGGCAAGGATCTAAAGCGCATCATAATGATATAAACAGATCTGTGCCTACCCAGCTAATAGAACAGTTTATTACTAAACATAGTAACTTAAAGTTTTTAAATCTACAGTTAGATAAAGATGAAAACATAAATAAGCTGCCAAATGTAGACTATCACAGTGATAAGCTAAATTATTTAGATGATACTCTAGTATTGCTAAAAAGATGTAAGATAATAGTCACTGTAGATTCTATGATAGCTCATTTAGCAGGAAGCGCCAATCTTAAGACATTCGTACTTCACGCCTTCTCTCCTGATTGGAGATGGCTATTAGATAGAAAAGATAGCCCTTGGTATCCATCTATTACTAATATTAGACAAAAACAATTAAGAGATTGGAATTCAGTATTTGAGCAATTAGATCAGGAAATTAAAACAGTATTTAATAGTGACTTTAATATTGACTAATGCTATTTAAAATTATATTATGGTAGTACAATACAATTGGTGTGAGATAAACTCTATAACAACAGTACCAGAATCGCAGCTTATTCTGATATTCGCCCTATGTATAGGAACTAAAAAACAATTATCTGGTAGTTTAGAGTTATTACGCAAAAAGCTAATACTAACTAAAATGCCGAGTACTTTGGTTAACTATGGATATATAGGAGTTTATAGGACTGGAGTATTCTCTCACTACAAAACAATTGAACCACAAAGCTATATACGTGATTGTTCTTTTTTACACATGAGATTTACAGCTAAAGAAAAAAGCGATTATTTATATATTTTAAGTCAGAGATCTATAGTAAATAAAAACAACTGGATACCTGAACACTACGTAGAACCACAATACCACACAAACCCTTTGATAAGAAAAATCAAAGATAAAATCACATTTCCACTGGAGAACTAAATATGGGAAGAGACTGGACACAACTTAAAAAACCACAAGCACAATCTAACAACTCACGCGATATTGAAAGAATTCGTATTGACGGAGCTGAAACAAGAGTACGATTCGTCGGACCTGTTATGCCTCGTTATGTTTATTGGGTAGTAACAAATGAAGGTAAAAAATATCCTCTTGAATGCTTGAGCTTCGATAGAGAGACTGAGCAATTTAATTCTAGCAGAGATCCTATTAAAGAATTGCCTGATTATATCTACTCAGAAAAGCCTCAATTTGCTTATATCTGTAACGTAATCGACAGAAAAGATGGCAAGCCTAAGCTATTGGATCTTAAAACTACTATCTATAAGCAATTGGTAGACTATGCTACAAACCCCGACTATGGTAGCCCTGCTGATCCTGATAATGGCTACGATATTACGATTAAACGTGAAAAAACTGGGCCACAACCACAAAACGTAAAATATACAGTTATGCCTAGTCGCAATACCATACCCTTGACTAAAGATGAAAAAGATATGGAACTGTTTAGCCTTGATACTATTTTCAAGCGCCAAACTTACGAAGAACAAAAAGAATGGCTACTGAAGAACACTACTTACTTCACAGAAGAAGTTGCAGGAGATCTTAATAGCACTGAGGGAATGGAAGATCTATGAGTAAGAAATCCTTAAAAGATTTAGCAGCAAATTCGGGGCTTGAAAGAGCCCCGACTACTCCGTCTGATACTAACCAGCTACCTGCTGGATTTAGCTCTATTGATGGGGATAAAGTAACTATTGATATGAATTTTTTAAGGAAAATGAATATCTTTTTTGCAACTCCATGCTATGGTGGAGCTGTAACTGACCAATACTTTTTAAGTATGTTCAGAATGTCTCAAGTTCTTATGCAGCATGGAATTCGTTTTAGAATTACCACATTAAGAAATGAGAGTCTAGTAACTCGTGCTAGAAATATTCTAACAGCTATGTTCTTAGAAGATAGAAGCTGCACTCATCTAATGTTTATTGATGCTGATATCGAATTTGATCCTGATGCAGTTATTAGAATGCTTGCTATGGATAAAGATATTATTGCAGGAGCATACCCTAAGAAAACAATAAACTGGGGTCAAGTTCAAAACGCAGTACAATCAGGAAAAACTGATCAGATAGCTACTTATGGTGCTGATTATGCTATCAATCTAAAAGCTGATCCTGAAACCAGACGAGTAAGAACTCATATGGGTGCTGTAGAAGTTTTAGATGCTTCTACCGGTTTCTTTATCGTAAAGCGCGAAGTTATTGAACGCATGGTAAAAGAATATCCAGATCTTCATTATAAAAACGACTCATCTATTGATCCAAAGTTTAACCCACATTGCTATGCTTTCTGGGATACTGAAATTGATCCTACTGATAGGCGCTATCTATCAGAAGACTATGCGTTCTGCCGTAGATGGCAACGTATGGGCGGAGAGATTTGGGTAGACCCAAATACTAAACTAAATCACGTAGGTAGTTATACATTTGAAGGTAATCTAGCAAACATATTGCAAAGGGCATAATGAAAATACTACATGTAGCAGATATTCATATAAATCTTCACAAAAAGAAGATTCCGTATGAGTGGCAATTAAATAGATTCAATGCACTATTTCAGAAACTGTTAGAACTAGAACAAGACTGTGATGTTGTTGTTCTAGCTGGGGATATATTTGACAAAAAACCAGAGACAGATGAAATATGTGTATTTCTAAGCTATGCTAACTCTGTTACAAAGCCTACTTTAGCAATACCAGGTAATCATGAAGCGTCTACAAAAGGTAATACATTTTTAGAACACTTTGAAACTGAAAATGCTATTAACAATAATAACTTCATACTACACACAAAAAACGCTAGAACAGTAATTAATGGTCAAGGCTTTCAGCTGTTTCCTTATGGAGAAATGCAAGTAGGTAATATTCCTACATATGTAGAAGGCGATATACTTATAACTCATATTCGCGGAGAAGTTCCTCCACACATCACTGCAGAATTTGATTTTGATAAGTTGAAGCCTTGGCCATTAACACTATTAGGCGATTTGCATTTTAATCATAGGTATAAAGATTATAATGTGTACTATTCTGGGAGCCCTGTTAATACAACATTTGATAGGGATGCCAGTAGAGCGTATGGTGTAAATATTATAAACTATATAGACGATAAAAACTATTCTATTGAATTTGTAGATTTAGAACTACCTAAGCTTATAAGAAAAACAGTAGATGTCTCAACTGAACTAGTAGCAGATAAGTTTCACCATGTCGTCTATGAAGTTACTGGTACAATAGATAATCTAAGTAAAATTAAAAATCATGAACTGCTTGATAAAAAGATTGCAGATAAGCCTTCAGAAAACTCTGTGTTAGACTTAACTGATAAATCATTATTAGAAGAGCTTAGTTTGTATTTAGATTTTATTAAAGTAGACAATAAAAATAGCGTACTTGAGCTATTCTCTAAATTAGGTATAAAATAATGGGCGTAGTATTAAAGACACTAGAATTTAGTAATATGTTTAGTTATGGTCCTAATAATAAACTAATACTAAATCAAAATAAAATAACACAATTAGCCGCTCCTAACGGCAGCGGTAAAAGCTCTCTAGCATTAATAATTCAAGAACTACTGTACAATAAAAATGTAAAAGGTTTAAAGAAGTCTGATATATTGAATAAATACAATAATGCAAAGACCTGGGAAGCTAAGCTTGTATTTAGTATTGATAGTGACGAATACGAATTGACTTCTAAAAGACAGGGTGCATCTACTAAAGTATCTATTATAAAAAATGGGGGAGATGTTAGTGAGCATAAAGTCTTAGATACATACAAAGAACTATCTAATTCGATTGGTAGAGATTTTGAAACGTTCAGTCAACTAACATATCAAAGTAGCACTGATTTATTAGAATTTCTAAAAGCTACGGATACGAATAGAAAAAAATTCTTAGTTAATCTATTTAATCTATCTAAGTACTTAGATATTGGTGATAATCTAAAAACTCTTAACAGCGCTAAAGAAAAAGAACTAGCTGGTAAGAATGGCGAACTTAAGACCGTTCAACAGTTCCTATCTCAGAATCAATTGCCCGAAAGAGCTGAGTTGATTGAAGTTCCAAACTTAGATGAATCAATATTACCTGAAATAGATAAGTTACAATCCGAAATTAATGAACAAAAGTCTATATGCACTAAAATTGATAAAAATAATCTGTATATACAAGAACAACAAGTTTTAAAGTTTGATATTGGTATGACTTATACAGAGCTAGATACTGAGATTGTAAAAGTTTTAGAAGAAGAAAAAAGCTTAGTATATAAAGAAGAATCGCAAAAAGCCAAAGCTGTAAAGGATATTAAAGCTTTAGATACGTCTGACCATTGCTACGCGTGTAAACAAGCAATTGATAACTCTAAGGCTACTCAGTTAAGCGCTGCACTAGCTGCTGAAATAGCTGACTTAGATACGTCCATGATTACTAGAAATAAAATAATTGAAAGACTAAACTCTAAAGTAACTAAGAATAAGGCAGAGAAAAAAGCTTATGACGATAATCAAAAGGCTATAGATAGATTCACTCAGCTATCTCAGTTGATTGATGTTAGCATACCTAAAGAATATCCAGATTTTAATAATATATCTAATAAGTTAAGAGAGTTAAAAAATAAATACGAATCTCAAAAGAAAACTAGAGACGAAGCTATAACTTACAACGATAGCGTAAAAATCAGAAATGCTAAGATAGATGCCCTAAAAGAGCAAATTAGAGATTTTAAAGCTAGACAAGAGCTAATAAAAAATGATATAGTTATTATTCAAGAAGAGATAAGTAACTTAACTATATTAAGAAAAGCTTTCTCTACTTCTGGAATAGTTGCCTACAAACTTGAAAATGTGGCTAAACAACTTGAAGAGAGTATTAATTATTATCTAGCGCTTCTAAGCGATGGACAGTTTCAAGTCCTATTTAGACTAACAGGTGATAAGTTAAACATTGTAGTAATTAATAACGGTGAAGAAGTTAGTATAGAGTCTCTTTCAGGCGGAGAATTTTCTAGAGTACAAACTTCTGTATTGTTAGCTGTTAGAGGTACACTTTCAAAAATAGGTGGAAAAAGTATAAACCTACTATTTCTAGACGAAATAACAGGCGTACTAGACGAAACTGGTAAAGAACGTCTTTTCGAGGTGCTACAAGAAGAAAAAGACTTAAATGTGTTTTTAATATCACATGACTACTCTCACCCTCTAATACCACGGATAGAGATTGAGAAAACAAATAATATAAGCACTATCCGCTCTTGAGGGGGCGGATAGATTCTTTTATGCGTAAGGAGAAACTAAATGATTACTATTGGAAAAAATCCAATTAAATTCCAACTAAAACAAAACTTTAAGGATGAACTATATAACACTCCGGTAAGCTGGGGCTACGGCGGTTTATCTGCTTTTACATACTACAGAACGTATGCAAGAAAAAAGGATAACGGTAAACTAGAAACATGGTCAGAGTGCGTAGTACGCGTTATTGAAGGTATGTTTTCTATTTTAAAAACACACTCATTAACTTCTGGTCATACTTGGGATGAAAAGCGCGGCCATAAACTAGCAGAAGAAGCAGCTACTAGACTATACACATTTAAATGGACTCCTCCAGGTCGCGGACTATGGATGATGGGTACTGACTTTGTGTGGGAAAAAGGCGGAGCTTGCCTAAATAACTGTGCTTTTGTTAGTACTGAAAATATTGATGCAGAACTATCTAAACCATTCGCATTCTTAATGGATATGAGCATGGTTGGAGTTGGGGTAGGTTTTGATACTAAAGGAGCAGGTAAAGTAGCTTCTTATGTGCCGCAGGGCGATGCAGAACTTATTACTGTAGAAGATAGTCGTGAAGGCTGGGTAGAGCTAATTTCTTGCTTAATCGATTCTTACTTGGAAGAAGGTTCTAATCCTGTAATTCCTGATACTAGCTTAGTTCGTGCTTATGGCGAACCTATTAAGGGATTTGGTGGTGTAGCTTCTGGACCAGAACCGCTAGTACAAGGATTTAATGGTATTCGTGATGTACTAGAAAAGCGTGCTGTAAGTGATAATCCACTACTAACCTCTGTAGATATTACTGATATTATGAACATTATTGGTAAAATTGTAGTAGCGGGTAACGTTCGTCGTACAGCAGAAATTGCATTTGGCGAACCTGAAGATGAAGAATTTACTAAGATGAAAGACTGGCAACAGTTTGGAGTTGAAACTGGTTCCATAGCACCTATTGAGCTAAAAGAGCTTAACGAAGAAGATTATAACACTTATAACAGTGATTGGAACTCAAGAGCTGTAATCGCTAAAAAATACTCGGATAAGATTTGGGCATACAAGTTCGGCGGATGGCGTTGGGCATCTAACAACTCTCTATTTGCAAAAGTAGGTATGGATTATACTGCACCAGCTGAAAGCATTGCTGTAAATGGTGAGCCAGGATTTGCATGGTTAGAAAATATGCAAGCTTACGGACGCATGAAAGATCCAGCTGACTGGAAAGATAGCAGAGTTCGCGGAGGTAATCCTTGCTTAGAACAGTCACTAGAGCCATACGAACTATGCTGCTTAGTTGAAACCTACCCAGCAAAACATAATGATTATTGGGACTTCCAGCGTACTCTAAAATTTGCATATCTATACGCTAAAACAGTTACATTAGTTCCTACTCACTGGAGAGAAACTAATGACGTTATTAAGCGTAATCGTAGAATTGGCACTTCTCAGAGCGGTATTCAAGAAGCAATTCTAAAGTTTGGAAGACGTAAGTATCTAGACGAATTCTGTGACAGAGCTTACAACTATGTTAACTACTTAGATCAGAAGTATTCTGAATGGCTAGGCAGTCCTCTTTCTGTTAAGAAGACTAGCGTAAAGCCAAGTGGAACAGTTTCGTTAGTAGCAGGAGCTTTACCTGGTATTCACCACGCAGAAGCAGAAAGCTACTATAGAACAGTTAGAGTTTCTAACACAAGCGAACTGCTACCAATTATGCAAGCTGCTAACTACAGAATTGAACCAGCAGTTAGCGATCCTACAAGAACTTCTATAGTTTACTTCCCAGTTCTACATGAAAAAGGTACTATCAGCAATAAAGATGTTAGTATTTGGGAACAATTTGCTAATGCTGTTGATCTACAGCGTGAGTGGAGTGATAACCAAGTAAGTATTACTATCACTTTTAGAGAACATGAAAAGTCTCAAATTGCTAGAGCTTTAAGTTGTTTTGACAAGCAGCTAAAAGGAGTTAGCTTACTACCGCTTAGCGATCATGGTTATGCACAAGCTCCATATATTTCTACTCCTAGAGAAGAAATTGAAGCTTATGCCGCAACTCTATTGCCTCTAGACTTTAGCACCCTAACTGCGGAAGGTGAAGATGCTAATGCTAATAAGTTCTGTGATAGCACAGGTTGCGCTATCTAAACTATGTTTACAGTTTATACAAAAAGCACTTGCTCATATTGTGTAAAAGCAAAACAACTACTAAGCAGTAAGAGTATTGAGTTTCTAGAGAAAAACATTGAAACTCCAGAACTCAGGCTCGAACTGCTTGCTAGGTATCCAGAAGTAAAAACAGTTCCTCAAATATATCTTGGAGATGTTCGTATTGGCGGATATGACGATTTAGTAAAATACTTTGAGCAAACTATTTAAAAAACTTTTTTGACTCTTAGCTTATAAATTGCTATCTTTAAGCTAAGGAGTAATTTATGTCAAATTTAAGTAAAACTAAGGGCAGGACTTATGAATATGTTGTAAGAGATATATTCACAGATGCTTTTAAAACACAATTTGAAAGAGTGCCTTTATCGGGCGCTCTTTCTTATTTAAAAGGTGATGTTTATGCACCTTGGAAACCTGATTTTCCTTGGTGTATAGAAGCTAAGCACCACAAAGAAGTGCCTTGGAATAACGTTCTAACAGCTAAAAGCTCGCTACTGCTAGATTTTTGGAGACAAACTACTAGAGAAGCTGCTGTAATGAAAAAGTTACCACTACTAATATATAGATGGGATAGAAGCAAGAACTATGTATGTTGGATAGATGATGATATTAAAATAAACAATTATCTATTTATAAAGAGTGCAGATTGTGAATTTAAAATGGGTTTATTAGATGATTGGATTCCTAAAGCTCAGATAAAGCTTAAAGGCAATTCATAATTATTCTTGCTACTCGCTAGTTTATATGATAATATTACATATGATAATTAATTTAAGAGGAATATTGTGGTAACAAATTGGGATGATCTTGCAGAACTAACGCAAGCTAAAAAAGCTGTAGAAAATGCTAATAATCTATTGCTTATTGACGGAGTAAATCTAGCATTTAGATATTTACAACGTAAGAATTATAATAATTTTACAGAAGATTATATTAGAACTGTTACTAGCCTTGGTAAAAGTTATGAAGCTAAACGCATTATTTGCTGTTTTGACTCAGGCGCTTCTGCATATAGAAAAAATCTATTTCCAGAATACAAAGCTAACAGAAAAGTAGAACGTAGTGAAGAAGATCAAGAACGCTTTACAGAGTTCTTTAACTGTTTATCTGATACTATTGACGCTCTGCCATTCGAACACTTTAAGTTTAAAGGCATTGAAGCAGACGATCTAATTGCTTACTTTTCTAAAAATCTTAATAGTAAATACTCACACACTTGGATTGTTTCTAGTGATAGGGATTTGTACCAGCTTATTAAAGAAGATGTAAGCATTTTTAATATGTATTCTAGAAAAGAGATTGATTTACAGTATTTACTAGATAATTTTGAACTAACACCTCGTGAATACGCTATGGCTCGAATTATTGAAGGCGATTCTGGCGATAATATTAGTGGGGTAGAAGGGATTGGTCCTAAGCGTAGCATTGCCTTAGTAAAAGAATACAAAACGCTAGATAATCTGATTAACAGTTTACCTATTGTTGGAAAAGCTAAGTATATTCAAAATCTAAACAAAAGCGTAGACACACTAACTAGAAATGAGAAACTAATTAATCTATTAGACTATATTGAAGACGTGTTGAGATCAGTTGAAAAACAAGATCTTATTATTGACATGTTGGATAAAGCTGTAAAAGGGTAATAATGAAAGTTAAACTATTTGCATGTAGCCAACCAATCGAAAGCGAAATTGAAGGGCTTGAGGATATTCAAGATATTATTGCGTATTGCGCTAAAGTATCAAATCCTCAATTTCAGAAACAGTTTGATAGCTCAGATCGTTTGCTAAGATATCTAATCAAACATCAGCACTGGTCACCTTTTGAAATGGTTAGTGCAACTATGGAGATTGAAACTACTCGCGATATCGCTCGACAAATGTTACGTCACCGTTCATTCTCCTTTCAAGAGTTTAGCCAGCGATATAAAGAAGTTGATGCTCTTGGCGAGTCGTTTGTTATCCGTGAAGCGCGTCTCCAGCATCCGACTAATCGTCAAGATTCAGTTGAGTTGGATTTAACTCGAGAATATTATAGAGATATTGATAGAGAGTGGCGTCGTAGACAAGAGGCAGTAATTAAAGCAGCTAAAGAAGCATATGATTGGGCTTTAAGTGCAGAAATTGGAATTGCCAAGGAACAAGCTCGTGTGGTACTTCCAGAAGGTAATACTGTAAGTCGTCTATACATGCAAGGAACTATTCGTTCGTGGATTCATTACATTGAACTTCGTTCAGCAAACGGAACGCAAAAAGAACACATGCTAATTGCAAAAGAGATTGGTAAAGCTATTTCTAAAATTTTCCCTTTAGCAACTACTATTAACAATAAGGAAAAACAAAATGACAACTAGTGCAAATACAAAAACCGCTACAACTAATGTAACGGCTAAACCTGTAGTTAAACAGGAACTAAAAGAAGAAAGAATTAGAAACGTAGATGATACTGCTGTATGGACAGTTATTGGCATTGAAAACTGCCCTTGGACTGCTAAAGCTATAGAGCTACTAAGAGAACATAAAGAAAGTGTTAAACCGGTAATACTTAATCCTGAATGGCAGCGCAGACTAATCGTCCAGTATCAAACTAAAAAATCTCCCTCGATATTTAAAGGAGCAGCGTATTTTGGTAGTTATGCGGAATTAGAAAACTACTATAAATGTTGGTTCTTTTCTGAGCGAGAGAAGTTCTAATAAAAAACCCCGGAAATTCCGGGGTTTTTATTTTATCTTTTGCCTTTGCGTTGAACAGGCTTTGCTGGATTAGTACCGTTTACAGGGTGTCTCATAGGAGCTCCTGAAGTTACTTTCTTACCCTTTACTCCACCAGATACAGTTGCTCCATCATTGATAGAACCACGAATTCCGGCTTCATTAGAGTTTGGATAGTTTACCTTAACTCCGCGCATCGCAGGTGTTCCGCCAGCTGTTGGCATTGGAGCGATAATAGGACTAACTAGTCCCTCACCAGAAGCCTGAGTGTAGTACTCAGATGGGTTTCCAGAAATAGTATTATCTGCGCCAGCCATATTTTGCAATTTTGCCATATGTTATCTCCTAATTAGCGTTTTGGTTTATTTTTTATAGGTATCATGCCTCTACTCTCATGTCTAACAGGTATGTAGTCTAGAGAATTGACATTTGGGTGATCTGCGCTTGATAATTTAAGTAACGTTTCATCTACTCCTTGTTTATCAACAGGGTAATATTGCTCGTCACCAGTATTAGGCAGAAATATAAGATTTTTCTTTTTAATCATCGGATTTACTCCTTATATATACATTATAGCATATCGAATATCTAAGTCAATTTAATTTTTTACAATTATTTTGGTGCAGTAGCGCCTTCGTAATATTGTATAATAGTTTTTTGCTGCTTAATAAATCTTAGCATTTCTTGGGTGTTAAAAGCTAAGTTTTCATAACTGCCAGGAGTAATAGCATACCACACTGGCTCACTTTTTAATTTGTCTAAGTTATTTTGTGTTATAACTAAAAAGCTTACGGGTTTAGTAGTTACTGCTCTGGGTTTTTCTGGTGCTATTATTGGTGGAGCGTCAGGTACTGGTAAAACCTTAGGAGGCTCTGACCCGCCAACACATCCAGCTAACAGTATAGTACTACTGACCGCCAGTAATAGTTTCAATTTCTTTAAATACATTCTTAGTACCTCTATTTATTGCTTTTTCTATTAATTCAGGTTTTTGCTCGCTTAAGTATCCTAAATTATTTTCTTCCATAGCTTTTAGTGCGTCTTTTGCTTGCTGTTCAGCCGCAGCTTTAGCTGTGCTTACTTCGCCTAGTAGCTTTTGTTGTCTGTCTATAGCTTCTTTATAATTATTCATATTGCTTTCACTAGCCTCTAGACTTGTAGATAAATTAGCATTGGTTTTTACTAGTGATTGCATACGAGTTTGAGTATAAATAAAGTACCCTACAGCAGCAGATACTATTATAGCGTATAATATAATTTTATTCATTTATCCTCCTACAGCCATAACGCTGATTGTAGCATTATCACTAAAGTTTCCATTTGATGAAATTAGAGCTTTAATATTGCAACTTGTTTTTGTTACGTCATAAACTTGAGCGAATTGTGATATAGCTGAATCAACTACTATAGCAGATATTTCAGGTATTTCATAAAAATTAGCATAAGAATAGTCAAACACTACTCCCGCTACTGACGTAATCTGAAGTTTTTGTCTAATAGTTTTTTGCTCAGTATCTACTTCATATTTTAGATCTTGTAGTATGAGTTCAGCTTGCTCAGGTTCTGAGTTAATTAATTGAAGTTTTATTTGGAAATATTGAAAATCAGAAGCACCAGGAACATAATTTTTCCAACCAAATTCAACATTATTAGCGGCACCAGTAAAAGTATTGCCATTTACATTACCGTGACCTGGGTATCCCACAACACCATTAGCATTGGCAGCATAGTATACGTTAGAAGTTGCATATCTAACAAAAACGTTTTGTAATATGCTTCTTTCTTCGCCTAAGAATGTAACAGTAGCTTCTGGATCTCCGTACTGCAATAAGTTAATTAAAGCATATGAATTACCTGCTATAGTAACATTACCAAAACTATTAGATCCTGAAGGCCTGCCATTGGCAAAGTATACTTCGCCTAATGCTATAGCATTAGCATTAATAACTCCTGCTATTAGTGCAAAACTATTAGCGTTAGACACATCATCAGTAAATTGACCTACATTTCGTATAGCATAGACATTTCCCAAAGCACTGCCACTTACAAGAGTTTTTTGAGTACTACTATAGGTTACAGGCGCTGCTTGAGCATTATTGAATCCTAGTATAGAGCCTATGCCTCCAAAAGCGTTATCTACTAATACATTAGCACTAGGTGATAACCCTGCAGAACCATGAAAATCAGTAACTCCAGATACTACAGTGGTAAAAAATGTTCCATATGTAATACCAGGAGTTGACGCGGCTATAATAGGAGCTATTCTAACAGTAGCCCTTACAACTTCGCCCATATCTCTGATAGGGGTTATATATTCTGTAAAATCATTAGTAGACGTAGTTAGGTAGCTTGTATTACTGTACAGAGAAAATCCTGTAGCACTGCCATTAGCATTATCTGTATTTGAACTATCACTTAAAACTAAGCCACCATTAATTGATTCACTAAAACTAGTAAAAGACAACTCTGGATAATCATTGGAAGTAGGGAATGATACATTATCTTGGGTGATATAGGAAGTAGAAGGATCTGCTTCATTGTAAGATTTGATAACTCTAACAGTAGAAGGTCTAACAGTGCTAAGAGCTGAAGCTCCAATATCAATACTTTCTATATCGCTAGTATCTCTAACTCTAAGTAGATAAGTATAAGGTCCAAAGCTACTAATAGGTAGGGTATAAGAAGTATTAGGGAAAGCTACTCTAGCTACCACAATAGAAAAACCCCACGCTGCGGCTATAGACTGTGTAGAAGTTACATCTACTAAACCTGGATATTGCCTAATTTCAACTTCTTTGGTATCTAGATCTAGAATGTACCCTTCTGTAGTTAACTGGAACTGCCAAGAGAATAGTAAGAAAAGTCCTTGTTGGGCTACATTTAGATTTTGAACTCCAGAAGGTCTGCCTTGTTTACCTATAATAAAATGAGTTACTCTTTTAGGAAATCCTCTAAACAATCCAATCATTGGAGTTATAGTTATTTCTACAGTGTTACCACCAGCTGTTCTGCCTCTAGGAAGTCCATTTATAGTATAAGAAATATTAGTAATAGATTCGTCGTGAGGTATAGAAGCTATACCGCCAGGAAGTACCTCACCCTCTGCTGAAGTAACTCTATATTTAATCTCATAAGATGTTATATCTCTCCCAAGTATTGTTGGGAATGTTGCAGTTATATTAATAGACGCACCGCCAGAAGTATCTATAACAATAGATTCTGTTATGGTTATATTACCTATTTTGGAAGCGTTTAGTGGTTCTACCTCTATAACTTTTCTTATAGAATTGCTAGATCTGTTATATCTATTTATATTAGTAGCTTCTACTATATATGTAGCTGGTTGTGTGCCCTGTAATCTACCAAATTCATCAAGTCTTGCAGTAGTATATCTAACTTTGCTTTTCTGATATAGATAGTAAATATTATTATTGGATAAACTATAAGAGTAAGGATAAGCGGAAGAAGAGTCTACAGTAAAAGAGTTAGAAGTTAAATTACCTACAGTACCTGTTAAATCAGGGCTCACATTTAATAGATATAGCCCACCTACGTTAGCTGAAAATTCTCTATTAAATTTAATTTTATAAAAGTTGTTATTAGTTAAGTTGGCATTGTATAACGCATCATTACTAATATAGCTAGTATTAGTAACTGAATATAAGTTATTAAAAACAGTTAGAGATACTAAATCCTTTAATTCTATAGCTGGTACAGTGTATAGCTCTACTACAGTTTTTATTTCACTAGTAGTACCATCGAGTGATATACTTACGTTATCATTTACAAGATTGAAGTTATCAGTTTGATTATCATCTAAATAAACTTTAATAGTATTTCTACTTCTAGGAGTTATTCCTAGATTGGCAGAATATGTACCTGTTACCCCTTCTACATTATTTGTTCTTTTAATTGGCCTAGTAGATCCAGATATATAAGCTGTTCTATTTGAAAAATTATTAGTAGTAAGAGTTTGATAAGCAGTAATATAAAAAGGAGGTGTAGGTAATATTGTACTAACAAGGGAAGATTCCCCATAAGGCTTGTTAGAAACTGTTATAGTATTTGCAGTTATATTATAGTTTTTAATATCTAAACTTATAGTAGAGTCTTGATTTGTAAATCCTACAGAACCTTCTTGAATTGTGCTGACAGCATACTGTAGTATAGGAGCTTTAATGTATGTAGTGGCTATACCCTCTAAAGCTGGAACCGCTAAAATATGAGTAGCATAGTTATCATCTTGAAGTAGATGTATATTAGGTACACTAAGAACAATACTAGAAGCATTAGCCGTATAAGAATTGCACAGAACTGGAATAGCCCCTAAAGTTGTAGTAAACCCATTTTTACCTGCGTAAACAAGTTCCTCTCCTGTAGTTAAAAAACTAGTATTGCTTGTGTTAATTTTATATATAGCCATATTTATACTCCTATATAATCTGAAAAGAGCCAATTTCTATGACCACAGCTATAGTACCATAACTTACTACAGTCGTTGTTGGAACATTATAATTAGTAGTGTTTACTAATGCATTGAGAAGTAAGTTGTAATTTATTACACCCTCATTAGTTTTTGAGGGTATAGACCTTAAAGAAAGTAGTGGTGGTGGCGGAGTAACGTAGTTTAAATTACTTCTTCTTTGAGTTATTACATTCTTAGCTGCTAAATCTGAGTCAGCTATTACAGAAGAGTTATATTCTGTTACAACTAAAGAAGTCTTGCCATCATTACTTATACTTATAGATTCTACTCTGAATAATTTAAAGCTACTATCATTATAAATATTAGATGGGTCTATTTCTCCCAGTGCCCATAGATCGCCCCTAGTAGGAGCTGTTATAGTTGAAAAAGCAGTATTAGCCTCAAAAGTTTTAGTTAACATATTAAGTTTACTAACTATATTAACATCTATTAAGTCTATTCCAGATGAAGTATTACCTGTTTCCACTAAGTTATAAGAACTATTATTTACAATATAATAATCTAAGTTATTGCTAACTTGTTTAAATATTTTAAGCACTATAGGATTAGTGTTTGCAGTAAATACACTATCAGATATGGCAGGGCTTGTAATATGCTCTAGATAAGCATTAGAAGAAGCTACAGCTGAGTTAGCTAAAACTAAACCGCCATACCCGTAAGATACTCCAGAAATAGTATGAGATACAGCAATAATATCTCCAACTTCTAAATCAGACGCATCAGCAAAAGCAGTAAACTGCATTTTTCTTTTAAGCTTTCTAGCAGAATCTAATGCGTATTGAGCAAATCTTAAGGCTTCACTTTTTCTAGTGCAACCAGATACAT
>Ga0315909_10000831_pt1 | contig 41349 bp, 92 predicted proteins | sample LakEriMetagenome_11_FD_203527 | JGI IMG/M metagenome (GOLD analysis project Ga0315909, IMG submission 203527) | Freshwater fungal communities from buoy surface, Lake Erie, Ohio, United States - Buoy 2 MA125 | ecosystem: Environmental > Aquatic > Freshwater > Lake | place: USA: Lake Erie, Ohio... | reverse complement strand
AGGTACACCCTATTCTCATACTTTGATACTTTCGAAGTCAGCCTTTATCCGTTTCGCTGTTATGATACTAACTATCGTGTGTTTAGGGTCAACCACGATGTGATTCAGTATCTAGCTATCGATATAGTATCGAAGACGTACATTTGCTGGTCTGATGCTGAGCCTGATGGACTACCTCAAGATAAGGTCACTGCTACCGTACTCATGCATAAGGGGATTGATGCTGAGGTAATACCTGAAGCGGACGGGTCTTCTGTCATCAAGATTTATAATGGTGGCAAGATCCAAAAGATTGAGACAACATTTGACACAAGCGGACAAAAGGTGATCAGCGTCAATGGTGTAGAGATACCCAAAGAAAAGTATCCTTGGAATAATTCCTGAAATATACTTGGCTTGCCATAGTATATTAGGGCGGGTTTTTCACACAGGAGATTACCAATGGACAAGAGTTGTAAGCATTGTGGCGAGGCGATACCATCCGAGAGGCTTGAGGTTTTGCCTGACACGGAGTATTGCATCAAGTGTGTGGACAAGCACGGTCCTAAGAAATCGTGGGACCCGAACGAGGTTTGTGCTAAAGCGTCTCAGAGTTCGCAGAATGGCTTTGCTCCTAAGGACTAATCATGAAGACTTTCGAAGTTGAATGGAATACGACCAATCCTCACGCTTCCGATGATGACATTGTCAACGGTATCCGTGAAGCGATTGCTCGTTGGTGTGACAGTAGCAACGGGATAAAGCCTGCTCAGGTTGGTGACTGCGTCATTAGTATGCGTAACCATACGTGGGGTTTGGCTCATGTGCATGTTGATGGTCCTATGCCGATGCGTTATCTGTGGCAGGACTTGGATATTGAGGTGCGGGAGGAACTTTCTTATTCTCATCTGTTGGGATGGGTACTAAATTAAGGAGTTTAAAGTGGACAGAAGCGTAGATTGGAACCGCATGGAGATTTCGCGTCACATTTTGTCTGAAACAGATTTGCATACTTTTTCGACTGAGGCTTCGACTGCCGGTTGGAAGCCTGGGTTCTTTCCTGAACAAGTGGTTGTTAAGGGCTTGGGTAATGGGCAGCCTTTTGTACAGGCTACTGTTACGCAGCAGCAGGTGGTTTACCTGCAGCAGTTTGGTTGTATTAGGATTGTTGTGTTCAATGACTAGGAGTCTATTTTGAGTAATGATGAGTTGGTTGAGTGGTATGTCAAGCTCGGTCAGTTCTTGCCTGTTGGCGATATGAAGTCGAATGGCAAGCGGAAGCGAGTATTGGTAGATACTCTTCAGACGGTTATGAGGGCCGCAGATGAGTCTGAATTACAGCAGCTCATTAGTGCGAACTTTGATGCCAATTGGAGGTTGATTAAGGTGCCTCGTCAGGTGCCTTGATTTTTCGTTCTTTTTCGATATTGGGGTTTGTTATGGTTTATTTGCAAACGGTGTTTTTGATCCTCGCGTTGTATTTCACTATGACAATGATCAACAATTGGATCGTTATTAACAGCCCGCGTTTGGATTTTAAGATCCCAAATGGTTTTCACAATGTGGCTGGTAGGTTTGCTGCGTTGTTTTGGGGCTTGTTTTATTTCACTACACACCAGTAATGTTGATATAGCAACGATAAGTGTTGTGGATTGCTTCTTAGTCCTGTCTCTGGCAGATACCTGGGATACGGCTTTGATCTTTCTGCGACGGCTGTCGGCTGATTGCCCAAAAACCGCATGATTTCACTCTAGCCAGGTGCTTTTTGTGCGGAAGGTTTACCCAGGCCAAATCGGTCTTGCCAATTGTGTGCGCACGCAAGCAACGAGATCGTAAGGGTGCTTCGGTGCCTAGACCAGCTAAACGTCTAGAGGCCCGCCGGAACAAATCCGGGTAGTCAGTGCTATTCTTGTTTTGAAGGGTTGGTATGACATCAGAACAACGGCTGGAGAGCGTGAAAAAAGCACGTAAATTACTGAATAAGTTGCCATCTATAGGTCAGACTATCGGCATTCTTAATCAACGGCTGCGACGATGCAAAATAGATTCTCCCCGCTACCGAGCCTATGAAGAAGATAGAAATCGTTTGCTTAATGAACAGGCCGACATCTCATCCGAAGTCAAGATGACCTTTTATTATTTGTTGACACCAAAAGAACAGCAGCAATTTATTGATGACCCCGATTGCCCGTTCTGATGACTACCTGTGCCTTAGGCAGCACCATATTCATATGGTCCCCATACTTGCCATAATATATCGGGTGGTGATCGTTACTAGAACACAGGAGAACGACAATGGCGGACTACACGATCGAACTTACGGCTCAGGAATACGAGGCCTTCAAGAATATTCTCAAGAAGGCTAAGAAGGCCGGTGCTGTGGTGAAGAACAAGCAGCTCCCGATATATGCGGCGATCTTTGAGAAGATGCGGAGCCACTCAAGCTGGGATCGGAGTGCGGTCATCGATATCTGCGGGAGGATGCTGACTGACCAAGCGGCGAGAGACTCTGTTACGATTGTCGGATCTACAGGCCGTGAGTTGAACAGTGAGTGGCACCGCTTGTACGCGAAATTTGGTCTGAAGCGTTGGGATGGTTTGGAGGCTAAGTTCGCGGTATCAACGCAGCTTGAGAAAATCTTAAATCGCGTTGTCAACCTGGGCTACGTGCCGTCCGTTGAAGCCAAGCATAGATATCGACGAAACACAGTCGGGCATCAGCTAGCGTTGTTGTGGGACTATCTGATGGTTGCAGGACATGGTGTGGACCAGTACTTGCAACCACACATCAAGCATGGCTCAGCGATGCCTAAGCAGCGTTGGAAGCATCGTGTGTCATGGCAGAGATTTTATGTGGATCTCACACTTGGCCTCGAAGATCCAGCTATTGAGTCGCTTGGCTCTTTGCTTTGCCCTGGATCTGATTCTTATGTGGCGAGGAATAGGGATCTAAAGTCTCTGTTGTTCTTGCTCGGTAGAGCATATGTTATGTATCAGAGGAACTTAGCGTCCTTTGGAGTCTCAAAAGCCCTCTCGTACAGTTTTCATAGCGATTTTAGCTTGATCGAAGAGAGCGGGCCTCACTTGTTGGTTGTTGACGGATCTACTGGACACCCTATTATCACGAAGAGGTTGAAAAATGGCGAGTAAAGAGCAGAAGTTTTATGTAGATGTTCCAGGTACTGCATGGTTGCCAGACTATGATGGCCATTGGAAGAATTGTCTTACCGGTGTCACCAAGGCTGAGGCTTTGGCGTGGATCAGAGAAAATATTGGCGATTGCGACGACGAAGGAAGGATCTGTCTGCTCGTCGGCATGGGTGATGACGGCGACGATGATACTTCTGACGATGAGGTCGTTGGCATGGGCGATGATGGCGACGATGACACTTCTGACGATGAGGTAGAAGCCGCAGCCGATTCCTTAGTCTTAAATGTTCGGATCACTGATATTTGGAAAGCCTTCGGTGGCGAGAATGCGTGCTCACGGACTACATTTAGTGCCGTCTATCATGGCACTTACGCAGCTATGGATGGGCCTCTGGCTAAAGAAATTTTGGCTTTTATTGACGGATACGTAGAGCCTGAGAAGTTCGGATATTAGATATTCCTTGATATCTTCTTGTCTGCCATATAGTAGTATGGCTGACAGTTCTTTCACAGGAGATATGATATGAGCAAGTGTCCGTACTGTGACGAAGAAGTTTGCAACAACATCCAAATCTTTGGTGGAGAAGCTTTCCACCAAGATTGCTTTCGGCAGATGAACGAAGAGTTGGACAGAGCTTTCCCGCCCATTATTATCATCGACTTACCTGAGCCAGTAGAGGTGACGTTGTGACCCTAGAAGAAATCAAAAAAGCGGTCCAGGAAGGCCGCAAGGTTTATTGGAAGAACTTTGGTTATAGAGTCATTTGTGATTCTATTGGTCAATGGCTGGTCCAGTACGTAACAGGATACTGTTGGGGACTGACCAATCAGAGGGGTGATCTAGTTGGCGAAGAAAAGGATTATTTCATTCATGAGTCAGAACCAATCAAGTGCTAAAAGGTTTGCTATCGCTACTCGATGCCGGGCCAATGGTAGAGATATTTGGCAGAGCGTTCCTTCGTCTTACGACGAAGCAATGCTAGTCCTGATTCACAACGGATGGACAGAGCAACAGGCTAAGGCCGATTTAGATGGCTGTCCTGATAGGTGGATACCAGTCAATGAGAATACGCAGATTGCCTAATTCACCATATAGGCCGACCTGCCATAATATCATATAGTCCACCCAGTTCACTTACAGGAGATTGTTATGAACCAGACATTTTGTCCTGATGGCTTCGAATACGTTGATATCACCCTCCCGAACGGAACTGAGGAGAGGGTATTGCTTGTTATGGCAACCGTGCTCTTCTCCGATAAGACCATCCCAGGCCACCAGCTAGTTGCTGTGTGTGATTCTCCAGATCATGTGAAATCCACTGACCGGGTTCACTGTTTTATTTCTTCTACTGCGTTCACGAGTTCTCAGTTTGAGGTAGCCAAGCGGAATACACAGAAGTATCTGCAGTTGCAAGCCGATCGAGATTTCGAAAATCTGATCCCGGATGAGAGCGAGAGGGTGTACAAGTACGACCCAGCTACAAGGGTAGCGAAACTTGCTGTCCGAGGCTCTGGATTCGTTACGGTCAAGCTTTCTCTTGATAAGTATGAGGACGGTCGTGGCGGGTATCAATGCCAGTTGCACGGCCAAGTCCTTGAGCATTCGCCGGGCCTAGATAAGGGCACGTTGGATGCTGTAGTTGACGCTGTTGTGAATAATGATTTGTACCAGTTAGTAGTCATGGAATCGGCTGATTGTGCGAATCATCTGAGATCTTGTGATAAGGATGGATACTGTAACTATTGCGGGCACCAATAGGTATTCCCAACCGGCCTGCTTTTGCCATACTTGGGTAGGTTGAACAATTAATCATAGGAGAGTTCATAATGGCGACCGTCACCGATCACTCTGGCTGTGCTCACATTGTAGTTGATGAGAATGAGTTATACCAGCGAGGCAGCCATGGCTTAGAGGTTGCGACTGTTGAGGTTACTCGTCCTGACGGGAAGGTTCAGCGTTTTTATGTCAAGCTTTTCCTGCAGAAGTCTGTGAAGTGTCAAGTTTCAGCTTCTAGGGTTAATCTTCCACAGGATGTGCGTGCTTCGGTAACTGGTTCTTGGTTTGCTCCTAGAGGTTCATAATGGTACAATATTTGGCCCAATTTGTCAAGCTTAGCTTTGGCATATCATTTATTCTGCTTGGTTTCTCGTCAATAGTAGCTGGTTTTTTGGCCGCTTTTTACCAGTTGTATACCGGTTTTCTGCTTATCATGAGCGGATCTAGTATTTTGTCCGTGCTGTGGGGGCTGGTACTAGTGGTTTGCATTGGCTTCCCGGCTTCTTTTGGTATTCTTGTTTGTGCTGTTATTGGCACTGTTGGTTTCTATTGCGTTTTCGGTTCTCGATCCGCTAAAAAGGTGTAATATGGCTATCACAGCGAGCTTTAGCTTTTACTACGATAGGCTAGGGAATATCTATCCTACTACGAAGTATACTGTAGAGCTGTCTGTTGGCGACTTGAGCATTTGCGTGCTCGAAAAAGACCCGCCTCTGAATTGGGAAGGTGATGACCGGCAAGGCAACTGCTATGCCGAAGTCGAGCGGATTTCAATAGATGTCTTCTTGTCAGACAGTAAAGGTGGCAAGATTCTGCCACAGTTTTTTAAAGCTGTAGAATTCGTTGAGATGGCCTTTAGTATGCAGAGTGAAGGCTCTGTTGTTGCGAAGTCTTCGCCTTGCACGGAAGTTTTCTTTGGCGACAACGGTGGGTCTAACATATGTACAAGCCCGCAATTTAGTTTTGTACTTAGAGGCTCCACAGAGCTAGAATTTAATGTTATCAACTCTGGTAAGCCTACTAGCATCACTTTTTGTGACGACGCAATCCCGGCGTTTTTCGACGCGGTCAACAAGGCCAAGAATATCGTGAATAAGTCGGCAAACTACTTCTTGACGGGCCTTGATATTCCCTGATAGTATCGCTATTGCCATATCATACCGAGGTTCAGTTCTTTGTCACAGGAGATATTCGATGCAAGTAGCGGTAGCGGTTCTTTGTGAAGGTTGTGGCCATGAGATACCAGCAGATAGGCTTGAGGTCCTGCCAAACACCAAGACATGTGTTGGTTGCTCTAAAGTCCAAAAAGTCGTTGGGTTCATGGTCTTCGACCACAAAACCGGTGGCACTCCGGTCATCATCAATCCGGAAGACACTGAGACGCTTCGCCAAGCACGACGGGCAAACAGGAGAGCAAGATGATAAATGCCCAAACGGTTAAAAAATTCTTCAAAGACCGGTACGGAATCGATGTTCTCGCTACCGGCTGGTCCCCAAAGGTTCAGAGCAAGAACGGGTATGCTTGCGTTCGGATCAAGGCCTCAATAACAGGGCATAAGGTTACTTATTCTGCCGCTTTCCCGGAGGCTCTAGGCAAATTGTGCTTGGGAATAGTTTACCCAAACAGTCCTAGCCTACGTGAGCTTAATTGGGCTGGCAATATTGGCTCGACCAGTATTGCTATGAACTGGTCACAGTGGGTGAGTCTGTTCGAACACTTCGAGAAGACCGACGAGATATTTCTGAGCAATCTTGATTCTTTGCAGGGGGTAGTATGAGCTTGAGAGTTAAGCAGGACAGATCTGATAGTAGGGTTCTGGTTATCGAGAATGCTGCTGGACTTGTGTTTAAGGATCATATAATCGAACTCGTTGGGGGTATCAGCTTACGAATTGAGCCTAGAGAGACATCTGCTATTACCGGGATTGTTGTAGATAAGGGGATAATTCCTCTTATTGTCCGGTTACTTAACGGATATGAATCAGACCAAGCTAGGCCTTCTCCGGTTCCGGCTCTAGATCCAGACCAAGCTTCAGACGCATCAGATATATGCTTCGATGATGCTAAAAAGCTCCGAGACGCTCTCGATGGTCTTCTCTCAAAAACCATGAAGGAGTTCCACGCATCAATCTGGTGGCAACGTCATGTTGAAAACGGCGGTAAGCCCAAATGGGTAGACCCTCCCGAATGGACCGCAGCCAAAAAGGCACTAGCAGATACGGAATACTTGGCTAAATAATTCTTACCCAATACTCTGTTGCCATATATGGGTAGAGGGTTTCCAGGTAGGAAATCGCACATGTGAGAACGGGAGAACACACGATGAATAAAGAGATGAGTCAATTGAGTAAGGGCGATAAAGGCAACTTTGAAACATTGCAACGAGCCTTCAGGAATAAAAATATCTGTCTACTTCGAGCCTTGCGTAAGTCCGATAACAAAGAGGTCGCTCTGGTCTGTGCTGTCAACCACAACAGTAAGTTTCGTGGCTCCGGCGACGAGGTCGATTTAGTCCCTCTCGCGGTGATGATAGAGGGTAATCCTTATGAGGACTTTATTCCTTGCATTGAAGAAAAGTGACCTATGCTTCATTTTGAATTCGATGATTGTTCGGAGTGGTCAGCTAAATCGCGTTATGTTGACCGTGACAGTGTTGGCGATGGCCAGTGCTTTTACCGCATTTGGGTAGAGAAAGATGGCTTGTTCTCATTGGAGCCGTCCTGTAAGGCTTTGGTTGACGCTCTACAGGATACTGACTATCCTTTGAAGGTCCCTGATCGAGATAGGAGGTCTGGATTTAGCTTCATGAAGTTCGACACATTCGATCGAGCTACTACTTATTGCATTGAAGCTGAGAGGCATATCTTGTAATATTCACTCTATATTCGTCATTGCCACAGGGCATTGTTCGAGATCCAGCATCATTACTCTTTTTGGGGAGGGAGGTGTAATATGAGATATAGAGATTACGACCTTTATTAATCATTGTTTCGCGTCGGTACGGTACGATCCGTAGTAAGGCCGGGCGGTATTATTACTGCCCGGCTCTTACTTTTTCACAGAGGTTTGGCGTAGTGATGAATCAGCTTGATACTATCAAACGGTTGCTTGAAAATTCTGACATTGTTTGGTCGAAGTATGGGTCAGATACTATTCAGGGACTGGCTGAGAGGATTCTTAATGCTCTTGGCGAATCAACAATCGATCATGAGAAGTTGCTGATTAAGTACATCAGGCACGTTGGCAATTATGAGGGGATCAACTTCATACCTAAAAGCCCATTGACCAAAGACCCTGTGAATCACCCATTCACTCTTGAGGAACTGCAGGAGTTGGAGAGGTTGGAAGGGATCGCGGATGATCAAGTACGAAATGAGCTAAATGGTACTTGATGGGATATTCATCCCGGACCTAAATTTGCCACATATAATAGTCGGGAGACGAGGCACCACTACTTCTTAGGAGACAGGCGATGGATTCAAGCATTCAGGCAATCAAAGAGCGAATCGCAAAGATGTTGGCTACGGCTTCCAATGATGCCAGTACGCCGAATGAGAAATCGGTAGCTATGCAGATGGCATCAGCACTTATGCGTCGCTATAATCTCGAACGTAAGGACGTTGAGGATGCCACCAAGAAAGAAAATTACGGGACGACCGTTGTCAACTCGCTATGGGCACGAATGACTCCTTGGGAGTCCAGCCTTGCAGCGTTTGTTAGTGCTTTCATCGTCAAGGGGTCGTTTTGTGTCTCCGGCAAGGAAGGTTCTTCAAGACGGAACTTCGGCTCTGTCGGGCAAGCTACGATCCACTTTGTCGGGTTGGGCGAGGATCATGGGATGGCTGCTGCTACGTTCAACCAGCTTCGCGATTCGTTGATTAGGCAGTGCAATGCTAAGTGGGGCACTCCTGTCCGTGGGTTCGGGCGATCTTACGCTGTTGGGTTCGTGCATGGCCTGTTCCATACGGCTAAGGAAGCTGAGACCGCTGAGAAGCTGTTGGAGGCCAACCGGGCTGAGATGAGTCGTGCGTTGGTTCGTACGGACATGCTTAAGGCTCAGGCTAGGAGTTGGTTTTTGGCAGAGACTGGTTCTCGGATTGCTTCCAGTTCTCGTCGTTTGAGCGGTATTGAGTCTGGTGCGTACAGGCAAGGTGTTGCTGACGGCAAGAAGCATACTCAGGGCAAGGTCCGGCCAGTCGCTGGGCTGCTTGGGTAGTAGTGGTGTGGGTTGTGTGATTTTTCCGTTTTGAATTAAGATGAATTTTGAAGAGGTATCCGATGGCTAAGAAAAAATCAGATTCGGTTGGTTTGTCCGTGTTGAATTCTGCTCTTGCAGAGACTGCATCTGGCAACAACAGCGTCTCTGTAGAAGATCTGTTGTTGGTTGTTACAAGCAGGGCTGAGAATAACTACAAGTCTCAGCTTGCTGCTTTAGAGCAAGAAGCGGCCAAGCTCAAGAAATCAGTAGCTGAGCTTGACGAAGGATATCAGCAGAGGCTTTTGGAGTGTGCAAATAACCAAAGGCAAAGCGACATAGAGACGGTTAGTGCAGTTGCTGGTCGGCCAGCTATGCTTATTGTCGAGGAAAAATTCGCTTCTCTGAAAAATTTGCAAAGAGCCATGCGTGATCTACCAGAAACTGATCGTCAAGCAATGAAAGATACTTATTGCATAGAAGGGAGTGTCAAATTCCAGACTTATCTGGTTGAGGGAGCCTCGGAACAACCTGGCCCTGGCTACAGCGTTGGTGATCTACTTGGTATTGCCCGTAGTGCATCAGACTTCATCTACGACTACTTAACCCGGTTTGTGCTGTACCAACAGTACAAACCATATAGAAGCATGCCGAAGTTGCTATTATTTGACAAGTTTTGTGAACTCAATACTTGTGTGAAGGGTACTATCGCCGAATATGTCGATGCTTGCCAGCGGCTAGACACCATAAACAAAGAGATCGAAAACTTCCGGAAAAAGATCAATGATATTCCCGACCTTGAGCGACGCTCTCGTGCGTTGATTGTGGAGCGAAGGCTGTTAGCTATCGAAGGTGCAGAACAGGCATTAAGGACTCTCTGCCAGAGTCTTGGGCTTGGTGATGTGACACCGGTGGTTGATAGTATCACAGAGTAGCGTTTGTGACCGTTGGTGCTACGGGGTGGGGCTGCTGACATTGTCAACGCCCCTCCTCGTTTTTGCGGCAAGTATTTGGGTGGATATTCACTCTTTATTCTAGTCTGCCACATGATATTGAGACTTCTGCTGAAGCAATCCGGCTAGCGGGAAAGCACTGCACTGTACTGCTTCAGTAACACGCTCGAAACGGAACGGGAAGAGATTCAACCACTAACCGGAGAGACAAATGAGAGTTACTGTTATAACGAAGTATGATGGTGGATCTGGAGATATCTTTGTTGCTGTCGTGAATACCCCATTGGCTCAGATTACTAAAGAAAAACGTCTGGAATTGCGACGAGAATTCGACTGCGATGGGGCTGGTGACACCGACGAAGATGACGACGACGCTTCAAACCTGTTTTTCCGAGAGGTAGAAGTCACGACAATCGATAATGTCATCGACATTGTCAATGTTGACGGTGAGCTAGCCGCCACAGTTGATCACAACGATCCAAAGACTTGGTTAATCAGTTAACGACCATGAGCAAACAAAAACGTAAAACTGTCGACCGTTCAAAAGTCAACTATCCCAGGCCAGATAGGCGACAGCCAGTGGATACCTTGAAAGAGGGCTTGACAGAGCTTAATGGAGCAGGTCTAACTGAGCTTCAAGAAGCTGCCGAGCTTAATGAGGCTGTTTGCGTAGAAGACCTTTTAGCTATGCGGCTACCATTATCTGCTCACGCTCCATTGTTTGAAATCGTGGCTGAAGAGCAAATCACATTGACCGAGCTTGCGACTAGATTAAATAACGGTATTGCCAGTATCACAAACAAGCCCGGTACTTGGTCGCAGGCACGGTTGTCAGCACTTAAGGCAGTCAAACCGGCTCGTAGGCTGAATGTACAACAATTCTTGATGATCTGCAGGGCTATTAACCATGACCCTGTCACTATGATACGAAGAATATCTACTAAGGGCTATTTACAGAAGCAGCCGCTTTGTAGAGGTTACAATGAAGTGATAAACAGAGCAGTGCAGGTAGCCTACATTGCTCAAGCCTCGCCACTTTATGGCTCACTATATTCCTGATAATCTCGTCCTTGCCACATAGTATTGTGGTCAGATCCTTCACAACGGGAGATTTCAAATGGCAATCGAGTTTGGTTCAAGCTGCAGTCTCGGCGAGTTGATTGAGGCTTTGGAAGAATTGCGTTCCGAGTTTGGCGATGATGCCGAGGTTCGGCTGATGACCCAGCAGAACTGGCCTTTCGAGAACAGCATTTGCCGTATTACTACGGGTGCAGATATCAACGCGAACGATGAAAGCTACTCATCTGCCGATGAAGATAGCGATGATGACGATGTTGAGAGCGACAACGTGATCTACATCGTCGAGGGTCAGCAATTGGGCTACGGCAGCAAAGCTGCTTGGACCTGTTAGTACTCCTGTGAAGGTGCCGGAGGTAGCCGTTCTCCTCTACCTCCGGCACCGTTTTTTTATGAAAGTGTACCATGGCTAAAAACCTAAAGAATTTGGCCCGCGTTAAATGGCCTTGCCGGTATCCAATCGCAAGACCGATAGTTAGTGAACTTGCTGCTTTGGTCGCTAATGAGATAAACAGCGATTGTCCTGCTGAGAGCATGTCGCTGCACTTATTTAATTCAGGGGCTGAGCTTGTTGGCAGTAAGTATGTCGAGGGTATCCCATCGCTTGAGACAGAAGACACATGGATTCTGTCTTTAAAGCTAGAAGACGGTAAGACTTATGAACTTAGCTTACGACCTATTAATTGGCGAAAGGTAAATTGATGCTTCTGCAGAAAAAGACATACAACAAAGTCGTCAAGGGCCTCGAACACTACAAGAAGCAACACCAAGAGGATAGAGCCGAGAACCCGAACGCTATTCCCATCGGTTGGGGATCCAGCATTCGGGCCATGATTTCTCGTGTTTGCCGTGAAGAGCGGGAGCAATGCAACTCGGACAAAGTCGAGGCTGTCCTTGCTTACCTCGTCAGTAAAGGATTACTCGTCGATTATTGTGGTGACTTCACCTTCCCAGGAGAAGCACTTCCAAGCAAGGATGAGATCATCGCCAAGGCAAAAGAAAATCTCCGTAAAATGGGGATTACTGCTCAAGACGACGATGAAGAGCTACATATCCGAGGTATCAACAGTCTGCGTCGCCAGAAGTAAGCTTCGAGGGAGAGTAGGTCAAATTTATTCATGGATATGGAAGTAACATCCTTTTTTGAGCAAACAGCATGAAACTATCTAATTTGTACCGACTGGACGAAGGGCGTAAGACGATCGATACCGGTGAGATAGGTCTGAATAGGAAGACCTGGGTCCTCGAAAATCCTAGTGCTCAAGGAATCATCGATGCTATCGATCAGTTGAACAAATGGTATGACGGTGGTGACAAAAAGGCGACAGCCGCTGGCTGGACCGGGATACAAGGCACATGGGTTTGGGATAGGTCACGCATTGACCATTTTTCAGTCGCAGACCATTTTGGTATAGACAAACAGGTATCTATACCTTTTTATATCAAGGTCGAGGAAATAGGGCCAAATAGCATTACTACTGACGTTACGTTTGAAGTTAGTGATTTCTCTGGTCGTAAGTCATTCAGTTCTCTAATGAGGCAGCCTATTATCCTAGGGATTATGCGGTTGCTTGCTAAACGAAAGGCACAGCTGCCATCTACTGCCGATGACGATGATTACGCGGAGCTGCTGGGCTCTTTAAGGGGCTCAGATTATTAGAATGAATGACAAAGATCATATGGTGTTGCAGGTTGTGGTCTTGATATTCGCGATGGTTTTGGCGACAATATTCTCTTCCATCTACTCTTTTGTCACAACATAATACCGGCTCTGTGCACAATGAGTTATCAATATAAGGTATTAGATGATGGATGAATTCTATTTCGAGCGTGAGACTGAAGACATAAATGCTTATCTTGATCGACTCCGAGTAGATGAACTTAGAGGAAAAACTACCGATCCGCATTTTGAAGAATGGGAAAGATCGCAAGTAGACAGAGTGGTAAGAGTCTTGATTGTTGGGCTTAACAATCCGATTGAAAATAAGCAAGGCTATTACTGGTGTTGTCCCGCAGAACCATACATGCGAGAGATAGAGTCAGAAGAAGGCCTCTTTGATACAAAACAGGCAGCCCAAGCATTGGCTAAGAGTAAAGGGTGGGTGCTATTGGAGAGAATATGTCAAAACAGCAAATAATAATTCAAGCCGTTGATATGCTGAGGTGCATTCAAGGAAGTTCCACAGAGCTAGCCAACTCTGCTAAAGGAGATGCTCGTAAGATCGATGAGTGCATTGCCAATCAGATTCATATTGATGTAGAAAAGATTGTCGACTTGCTTGAGCAACTTGACCTCGTCGATAATGATGCCAGACGCTACATTCTGACGAAACCGAATAATATATAATATTCCTCCTGGGATTCCACCTGCCACACTATAGTATCAGGTTCGGGATTCAATCAACAGGAGATTCTGATAATGGTTAGTCGAGACTTTGTTTTGGCTGGTTTGGCGATCTTCACTGTGCGGTCGGTCACTGGCAAGCACTACACCTTCAAGGTCGAGAAGAAAGAAGCGAATGCTTTCTATCCAGAGTCCTACTTTGCCAAGTTGCTGACCGGGCCTGATAATACTCGTAATTACTCGTACATGGGCACGCTCGACACTTACAGCGGGGCTGTCCGTGTGACCAAGGCATCGAAATACGATGCGAAGAGTGAGCCAGTCCGAGTCTTCTCTTGGTTCCTTGGCTTGGTGTTCAATGGCAAGCAACTGCCTGAGGGATACAGTGCTTACCATGAGGGTCGTTGCGGTCGTTGCGGTCGCACGCTGACTACGCCTGAGAGTTGTGAAATCGGAATCGGTCCCGAATGCCTCAAGCAGTTGGGGGTGTAAGGTGAAAATATGAAAACGTTAGAATCGAAGCTAACGGCTTTGCAATTGTTGTACAGTTGCAAGCTGCTGATTCGTGGTGAGCAGAGGCCGGGTAGCATTGCTCGGTTAATCGATCATCTCGAAATCGTCCACGGATCTTCGGCTATTGATGCTCTAATATCGGACGAAGGGCACCCCTTATCATTCCCTGACCTGAGGAAGGCCCTGGGCAAGTACGGTGTTGAATTATTTTACGTTCCTTTTTGATACTAGGAGATAGTTAGAAGGTGATCCCATTGAATCATATGAATCTTATGGCTGCTGCTGGCCTGGTTGCTATGCAGAATAATGGTCACAATTATTACGGCGTTGCTTCCGCGAAGAGAGATTTCACGAAGATAGAACGTGGTATTCCTTCTCCTATCGAAAAGCCTCAGTACGAGGCCGCTCCTCCAAGACCGGTCTTACCACGTGCTGAGAGAAAGAAGATCCTCAAGACTAAGTTGGCTGGTAATTCTCGGAAATAGTACCCTTGCCACATGTGGGTATGGTTGATTTCTGGCCGGTAGCTCAAATTGGTGAGAGCGGCCCTTGCTTAAGGGGTGGCGTGAATGATCGCGGGTTGATCACCGTAGATTTCACTAGTGCGGGTTCAAATCCTGCTCGGCCAGGTTTTACTCAGTAACAGGAGATATTGATGAGCGATAATCAAGGTCAGGCTGCGTACGATGGTTTGTCTGTGTACGAAGCATGTGTTAAAGAGGGTGTAGAGATCGAGAATCATTATTCTGATCTATACATCCCCGTTAATGATGTGACGCGACGAATCATCAGGCATTTTTTCTCCTTTACTGGGTCTTCAAGCTTGGTTGGTACTTTCACTCATCAGATCAAGAATGCGTTATATTACAATATTGCGTTCGCTTATCAGCCGTACTGGGACGCAGTGAGTGATAAGAACAAGGCGGTGAGGGCTGGGAGCTAGGTTCGGCGGCGTGGTGGCGACACGCGTGAGGTAGCAGCGAATCGATACAGACTGAGGACTGGCCGATGGCCGGAGCATTGCGACTCCGAGGCGGGTTTGAAACCCGCCCGAACCTTTTTTAGTATTCTTTCTTTTGGAGATATTATGATTAAGGCAAAAGCTTGGAGCGATTGTAGGCAGCTAGAGGTTAGCTTCGATGCGACTAAATGGGCTGAACAGGCTACCGATGCTGCTCTTATTGATTTAGCTAAGTGTGATTGTCGTTGTGATTATCCGGCTGATGATGTAGTCATTTTTATGGCCGACCATGATAGCCAAGCGGCTAAATTATTCGAGTTTCTTCAAATCGTTACTGTTCAACCTTTTAGTATGGACACAAACGGTTTTGAGTGTGAGGTTGATCCTGATGATTTCAAGGCTTGGTTAGAGTCTCACAAGCCTCATTTGGTGAAGTTGGCTTTCATTTAGGAGACACAATCACATGATTAAGGTTCAGCGATATGATGGTGGCGGTTTACGTTGGCATTGCGATCGTTGTGAAACAGGCTCTGCTATCCGTTGGATTAATTCCCCACCTCCTGTTTTCTGCAGGGTTTGTTTATCTAAAATGACGGCAAAAGAAGCTGCTCCCGTCGTTTTGTGCTATCTTTACGCTAAGAAAATACTTATACCTAACAGCGTACTTAAGCTTGGTCAGTTAATCAGATTTGCTAAGTTCGGAGATGGTACTGGCCTTTTGCCTGATGGTGTTTCGTCTATGAGTTTAGCTAGGGCTATACGTGACATACTTGACCATAATTCACAGATAGACAATACTTGCCACAGTATAGATAGTGGTGAGGTTTAGCTCGAAGAATTGTTCTTACTAGGTTAATCCTGATGTAACCGAACAGGTCAGTTAAATATCGAAAGGCGGTGGGTCTTGAGTAACAAATGGCAGATAGGGCCGGTTAAGCTGGCCAATGGCGAGGGTGCTTGGATCGATGCGATTAACGATGGGCAGGATGCCAATCGATACACAGGGCGGGTAAGAAGCGTCGAAAGCAATCAATGGACTGCTGCGGCATGGCACCTCAACGGTCGATATGCGGGCGATATGTTTTTAGAGGAAAATGACGCGATGAACCTTGCACCTCCACCAAAAAAGAAGGTGCGGGTAACGGCGGCTTTCAATGTTTATCCAGACGGAACCTTCTCGCATCACTACAACCGCGAGCAAGCTGATAGAGGTGCTGGAGATACTCGCATCGCCTGCCAAGAAATCGACATTGAGGTCGAGGAAGGGGAGGGACTATGAGCAAAAACGAGATATTACTTCCCATCGGCACTCGAATCAGATTTATCAAGTCTCTCTATGGTGACGCAACAGGAGACAGCCCTGCTCGCGTCTACGCCGAAAAGGGTGAGTTAGGCGTAGTTACTGGACATTATGGTGCGCCAGAAGGTCATTGGGTCAAGACGGATAACTGGCCTCATGCCTTTGGGGCTGAGTACGGAACTGAATTTATTGAGGAAGGGGAAGGGCTATGAGCAAAGCATACCAAGCATACACCGTCTATTTGTTTGAGTTCTGTACTGCAAAGTAAATTGACATAGGGCAATTAGTAGATCCTTGAGTGTATTTAAAAATTGCCGGTGCGAACGTGCTTAGAACTGGTCTTAGGACAGTGATTTCTGCATCAGTTACAAACCGGCTTTTTTATTTTCTTAAGCAAATGTTGCAGAGGGCGATTTCGAAAAGATGATAAATCTTTGCTGTCGGATTAGCTCACTGCATTAAGGGCACGATTGTGACCATTTGCTTGGTTTTGGGACCGTAGCTCAACGGTTAGAGCAGGAGACTCATAATCTCTTGGTTATCGGTTCAAATCCGGTCGGTCCTACTCAAACATAGTTTATGATTAATTGTGAAAGATGTGGGAAAGAGGTTAAAGTACCACCCTCTAGCGGAATTAAATTCTGCAGCAAAGAGTGTCGCATAGGTCAAAAAGTCGCTATTTGTAAGTGCGGCAAAGAATTTATTACTTGGGCTGCCAAGAAAGCACCGAAGACATGTGGTAATAAAAAGTGCTATAAATCGCGTGACTTATCTTCTGAAACACGTGATCGAATGTCTAATAAGTTAAGTTCCTTTACGCGAATAGATGGCGTATACCACAAAGTATGTCGATGTGGCGAACGATTTAATACAAGTTCGAAAAAGTCTAAGTTATGCTCTAAATGCCGTCAGAAGTCTATTAGCCAACCATTTACTGTCGAACAATGCAAGAGGGGTGCTAGGCTGGGTGCTCAAAATAGCCTTTCTTCTAGGAAGTATAGTAACGTAGAGTCTTCGCTTGGCTCTTTGATACCACCGGGTTATAAAGCTAATGATAGACAGTTACTGAATGGGCTTGAGATTGACTATCTCTATGATGATCTGGCTGTAGAGTATAATGGGTCTTGGCATTACAGGTCTTTCCATTCGCATTATGGTTCGACTGTCTTGAGAGATAGGAGGAAAGCAGAGAGGCTATCTGAACTGTCCTATAAGCACTATATAGTAGGATGGGCGGTTAGTAATAACATCAAGCATAGTTTTTTAGAGCAGCATGCATATTATATTTCGCAGTTATTTGAAGAAGTTAGTCCGTTTAAGTTTTTATATAACAGAGCGGTCTTTGTAGAAGAATTTAGACAGCTTAAGAATACAACAGGCAAAAGCGGCTATATTTGCAATAACATTTCTAACTGGTTTCATTCTTATAGATGGTATCAGAGGACATCTACGCACGAATTAAACGCAATTGACTGCTGGGCCAGAGATAGAGATAAGATATTAGCAAATAGGCAGAAGTATTCTACACTTAAGCCAGTAGACTTGAGGCGTTATTTTTTATTGTTCGATTATACTCCATCTTCTTTTTCTGATGTCGTAGCGAAAGATTTGGCTTTACAGATATCCGGAGATGTTGTGGTCGACCCGTTTGCTGGTTATGGGAATAGGCTCCTTGGTGTGTCCGCTGCTGGTAAACAATATATTGGTTTCGATATCAATATACAAGCCGTTAATGCTAACCGGCTTATAGCCCATGAGCTTGACCTTGAAGCTAGATGCACTAGAGCCGATAGTAGCAAATTAGAACCAATAGAGTGTGACGGTTTGATTACTTGTCCGCCATACGAAGATAAAGACTTATACGGAGCTTCATCTTCATCAGAATATTACGACATGATCCATGATACATTCCGAAAAATCAAAGTGAGGGATAAAGGCTTCATTGTTATAAAACCTTCTTTGGTTGACGTAGACAGATTTACCAAAGCTCTCTGCAAGACGAAGAGCCGGTATGAAGTCAATTGGGGTGGTTTAAACAGAAAAAGTGTTCACCTGGTGCTTGTTATATAGACAACCTTTCCTTGTAGGGAAGGTTCCGGATCTATTATGGCGTAATTTCATGCCGAATCTTCTCCAGCAGTTTGCCGAGCATGTTTTGGCCTTTTCCGGTTTTCAAGCTGACACCCCAATAAGTGTCGTTCCAGTTGTTGCCCTCTTGTATTGGGGTGTCTCCGGTAGCAAGCAACTTTTCACGCAGCGACTGGTCTTGGAACTTGAGTCGCAGCAGGGTTTCCATCACTTGCACTTTTTGGGTATCCCATGCTGCTTGATCGAAATCCTTGAGGATTCCTCGTTTTCCACCGGCTCGTTTTGCTTTACCTGGGGTGTCTTTGTCTGCGATTTGCTGACGGACTTGCTTGTCTTGGGTTTTGGCGGCCTGGAATGCATGCTCGACGGTAGGGTATAGTATTCCCTCGTACAGAATTTGGCTTGGGTGGAAGTTTGACAGAAAGTCGTATTGTCCCACGAATGACTTAATCATCTTGCTTGTCTCTCCTGTTGGCCTTTGCGATTGGCGGAGTGCCTCTCGCTGTTTATGTGTGGCGGGGATATTGGGGCAGTGTGAATTATTCCTCGTCCTCGTCCTCGTCCTCTTCTTCTTCTTCTATGTCGTCCTCACAGGGGCAAAGTTCTTTGACCTTTGCCATCAGCTCTTCCACTGATTTGGTGTGGTCGATTGCTTTAACAACCTTAACAGTTCGAAAACAATCGCTGCCATCGTAAACTTTAGCTAAATACTCTTCTATTTGGTTCTGAATGTGTGTGTGATATTCAACATCGGCTACCTTTTTGTCCGGCACCTCTAAGGTGAAGACTTTCTCTACAATGGTGGAATCGCCAGGACAGTCGGTGTGAAGGATAACAAAAGCAGCTTGCATAATAAACTTCTAATTAGTGTTTGATGTTATTATCAGGAATATAAATTATCCCTTCGACATGTTCCACATTTGAATGTGGCTAGCTTTTGAATTGTTCGCACTGTAGCCGAGGAAGTAGTGGGTGCTCTCAGGTCCCTCTTTGTAGGAAGACTCTGGAGCAGAACAGATAGACTGTGCTTCTTCTAGTGTGTCAACTGTTTGCACTACCTCAGAGGTTTTATCGGCGGCAGGATGTCAGAACTTGATGATGTCGTAGCCTGTACACTCTCGTGTAGGGTTCAGGCCACTGAGGTTTTTTAGTGTTTTGATCATTAGAGGCACCATTCTGATAATTCGCAGACTCGGAACAGGACTTGCTTGTCACTCAGTAGTATTCGACAGGTGATGATTGGCTCGCCGGAGTCGTCCTTGTGGACGCGGAGGATCTCCACGTAGCTGTTGTAAGTGTTGCTCCATGCTGTTTTGTATAGCTGGAGCTTGGCGAAGCTTGGGTCGCTCATTAGAGGCTTTCTCCTGGGAGGTGTGCTGTGATCACAGATACCGGGATGTGCGTGGTGCTGCCAAGCTGGGAGGAGCACTTGAACTTTGGGTATTGCTTCTTGGCTGCTTTGATGGCGGCTTCTGCTTCTTGTTCGGTTTCCCAATTCGCGACGAAGACTCGTTGTGGTCTTCCGGTTAGCACGGACGATCGTTCATATGTACTGTGTGCGTAGAGGGTGGGCTTGCTGTTGCGGTATGTTTCGCCTTGGCCGTATTCGAGGGTGAAGGTCCATTTCTTTTTGCCGCTGAAAAAGTGGCTGAGGTCCATTGCGTTTTCTCCTGTGTGAATGATTTGGTCCCTGATATACCTATGTGGCAGGCCTGGGTGGGGAGAGAATATTAGTTCTCCTCGTCCTCATCGTCCTCGCCGAAAATGAAGTCGTCTTCTTCGTCATCTTCATCGTCCTCATCGTCGTATTCATCGTCCTCGTATTCGTTACCCTCGCCTTGCATGATCATTGGCGTAAAGATTAGCGGGGCAGCAACGTCATTGGTGCTCTTAACGGCATTGATGAACCGCAGCATACACGAAAGCTCCCACCATTCACCCAGCTTGTTGAGCATCACTTCTGGCTTGTCCTCCAAGATGTGCGGATAGTTGTCTCTGTACCATCCTGCTGTGTTTTCGTCCATTGCCATGTAGATTTTGTGGCATCCTTCCCATGCGATTAGGACGGTGTTGCCGATGTTATCGCGTACTTTCCGAAATAATTCTGTTTCTACTTGGCTCATTTTTCGCTCTCTCATTGTGTTGGATTGGTCCCTGATATACCTATATGGCAAGCCTAGATAGGTAGAGAATACTGATGATAATATTCTCCATCGCAGACTGGCTGCCATATATAACGGGAGGGCCGGGGCGGCCTTTTGGACAACACAACAGGAGAAGACCATGGCGAGCCGCAACTTCACGATCAAAGTCAAAGAAAGCAAAAGGAAGGGCCACCAGAGCCACAGGAGCGGGGCTGGTCAGCATCAGGACCGCCGCACCAAACGACTTCGGACAAGGCAAGCTCAGAACAGAAAGGCTATTGAAGCATGACATTAGTATACAATGTGTTACGCAATAGTGTGTATCAACGCCAGATTACGGCAGGTAGTAAAGTGGAGGCCCAACGTTGGGTTGATACTTTCATGCCAGGTTGCACTATTACTCTGGCATATCAGTTGTACTAAGCAGAAAGCACTACAAGATGGCTAAATTAACACAAGCTGACAAAGAATTGCTGGCTTTGGTAGCTAGATCGAAACCAACGATACCTGAGCAAGATATGTATCGTGTCAGTGATGCTCTTCTCCCTGCGTTCATTGCAGGTCACTCTCAATTGTTTGAGTTGCACACGTTAGATGGGCAAAAGTATGTTCGCCTAACACTGGAAGCTAAGGTACTTATAAAGTGGGTTATTTGATAATGTGTTGTAATATTGATCCATTTGCGTTATGGGGCAAACAGCGGGTTCGAGTCCTGCGTGGACCATTTGTGGGTCGGGGCGTGGTTAGAGCACGCAATTCGTTTGAAGCGGTCGATTGTGGCCAATGCGAGTTTGCCCTGGATGCAGCACGAATGACCTTTGACAAGTCAGACAGTTCAAATCTGTCCTCGATCCACTTAATACACGACACTTGGTTTACCTAGGCGTACGTGCCCCCAGTAACCTTGAAGGGATTAGATCTATTGTCTGGTCGACACACCTCGCATAGGCCCCTTGAGAGACGAGCTTACTGGGTGAAGTTGTTAGCTTGGCGGGTTTTATGACGCTACATAGAGCCTCCCAGCGTTTCCTGATTGGAAACGCTGGGGGATCTCTTGTCTTGGGTGTCAGTCGCCGAAGCTGATCCGGACTTTCTGGCTTGTTTGCAAGATGCCGTTTTCTTGCAAGATGTCGTTGATTGTTTTTTGTCCGGAGTCGGATGGAGCGTTTACTTCTAGACAGAAGTCTTCGAAAATGGGATGATCGTCGTCGTCTTTGTCTCCAAGTACAACCGCCGAGAAGGGGATGTCCAACGTGTGCCACCAGGTCTTGACTTCTGCGGTTAACTCCCCGGCACTATCTTTTACGTGGTAGGAGTAGCCATACTTACCGCTGGCTAGTGTCGTGTGCTTGTCGACAAGTCGGGCGGCAGAGCACAGGATTGAATATGCGAGGTCATAGTCCTCTATGACGCTTAGGCCGGTAACGCCGTGATTTTCAGCAACGTCTTCACGTTTGCCGTTTATCCACACTGTTTCGTGATCCCATTTTAGGCTTAATGGTTTGCCTTTCCAGATTCCTTCGATGCTCCCTGAATATTTTGCGCAGACGCTGCACGTGCAGCCTTTCTGACAGCGTTCTTGTAATTTGCGGCTGAAGTTAACCACCAGGCGTGTTGGCTTGGTTTTGGCTTTGCTCTTGCTCAAGATCATCTCTCCTGTTGTGTTGGCGGGAGGTCCGAAGTGGCCCTCCCTTGTACTATATTATGGCAGATCTTGACTTACGGAGAATTATTTATTTATTGGTTCGATGGAGTTCCTTGCATCTTCTGGGAGTGTATACAGTGCGTCGCAGATTACTTCGCACATTTGTTGCACGCTTTGGAGTTGTGGGTCTTCTGGCTCTCCCATCCAGTGGTCCCAAATGTATTCAGCGACGATTGGAACGTATTCGCTTTTGAGGTTTTCGACGGTCTCGATTGCGGGGCTCATTTGTTCTATTACGGCGAGGTCCGCGTGACGGAATGTGTGACCGAAGATGTTGGTGAAGCAGAGGTGTACGAGGTTATTGCGTTCGTTTGGTGTTGGCTTGTGATCTTTTGTGACGAGGCATTTGCCTTCGATTTGCTTCTTGGTGTTCTCGCACCATTGGACCATTTGTTGTCCGACTGTCATTGCATCTCTCCTGTTGTGCTGGCGGGAGGTCCGGAGTGGCCCTCCCCGATATTATCCTGTGGCAGGTATTTGGAGGTGGTGAATACTATTTTGTCTGCTCGTCTGCTCTTACGGTGTAGGTCATCGTATTTTCGTCATCCTTGATAAAAATGCTTTTGGTTTGCAGAAAGTCTCCTGCCGGATCCGCTGCGTTCTGGTGCCGTTGTTGCCGATCACATTCGGACAGGATATCCGCCTTTGTTTGTTCCCATCCACCAATGGCTTCTGCAGCGTGACGTTGTATCTTTAGCCAATCTTTTTCTGTCAGCAGCTTCCAATTACATAGCATTGAACCGAAGTATAGATCGTGTGCATCTTTTAGTGCGGTTATCCGTAGTGCATCTGTGTCGTTTTCAGCTTCGACCTCTTTGATAGTTGTGTGGTTGTAGTGTCCTTTCGTGTCGACGCTTACACATACTACTTGATATTTCGCCATGCTGTTGCTCTTTCTAATGTGTGGTGGGCGGGCCGAAGTGGCCCCTCCCTTGTACTATATTATGGCAGGCCTTGACTTACGGAGAATTATACCCTCTCTGGCTCAAAACGTAGGTTTCTAGATAGAGCAAACTTCAGACAAAACACTTAGAGCTGCTTGTGGCGTACTGCCTCGTGATTCAGTAGCTGGATATCCGCCACCATCGCTGGCCATGCCTTCTCTGTAGATCAACGCTACATAAACAGCATTGGGCTCTGCTGAAATACTAGTTAAGGCAGTTTTGGCTTTGGTGATCGCTCCTTGTTTGGTGGTTGCGTATTCAGCCACAAGGCATTCTTTTTCTGTGCTTACTTCGCAGCAATACATATCGTTCGCTCTCCTGTTGTTGTGGTGGGCGGGCCGGAGTGGCCCTCCCTTGTACTATATTATGGCAGGCCTTGACTCACGAAGAATCATTTAGGCGGGGGCGAGTTCGAGCGACGCGAGCCGTTCGTGGTAGTAGGCGGTCCGCTCCGCCTCGGTCCGGGCTCCGGGTGCGAGATAACCTTCCTCGTACATTTCGCGGAGCATCTGTTCCTCGTAGGTCTCCTCGGTGTTGGGGATCAGGTCCCAGCCGATCGCGTATTCCTCGTAGTAGTCATCGTTCCTTGCGACCTGCTTGGCGATCGCGTCCGCGATGGCTTTGACTCCTTTGGCTCCCATGGCGATGACGGCGTTGGTGGTGCCGATGGTCCGCTGGTATTCGTTGCCGCCCTTGGCCTTCCAGTATTGCGGGCACTGGCCTTTGCCGTCCCAGCAGTGGGCTCCGTAGTTCTCGAAAACCTGGGTGTGGACGACGATGCGGAAGGTGGTCGGCTCGTCGCGGGAGACGGTTTCCGCGTCGTTGGTGGGGTCTGGCTCTTGCCAGTCGCGGATGATGGCCTTGCCCTCTTCGCGGCGTGCCCGGTTGAGTCCGCGATGGTCGTAGTCGTCGGCTCCGTGGGTGAGGAAGCTGGAGTGGCGGCGGTTGTTTGTGCGGCGGGCGGCGGCGGTTTCGCGTTTCATCGTGTCTCTCCTGAGTGGTTTGATTGTCCCCGGTAGTACTACTTTGTGGCAGGCCTTGACTTACGGAGAATTATCCCATAGAGTTCGGTCTTAGCATATTAACTTCGGCTCTTGCTTCTGTGAGTGCTTTGATTGCTTTGTCGATACTTGATATTGCATCGTCATAATAGCAACCGCTAATCTGCCAGACGGTTGGTTGTTTGCTTACCGGAGCGTTTTGAATCGGTCTGGTGAGGGTGTTTGCTGCTAGGTAAATTAGGCTTGTTGCCTTTTCTCTGCTGGTCAAGCTATTTCTCCTTACTATTGCTTTCCTTTTGGTACTAGAATCACTGGCGTAGATGCTCTTTTATCTGTTCGTCTGTTGGCTTCGGCGTATCTGGCTTCCAGGTCACGAGAACCTGTTCTTTGTGCTTAAGGACTCCATCTTCGTACTAGTGGCCGTAGTTGAAGCCGAACATGAGTTGCGTTCCGTCTGAGCAGTCTAGTACGTCGTCGACGAATCCGCAACATCCATTGCTCTCGGCCTGCTTGTACTGTGCTTCTTGCTCTCGGTTGCCTACCGTAGCATATCGGTAATTGTCGCTACACTCGTAATCATCTTCGTTACGAGTCGACCACCATTTATCGATCGCTTCTTGCTGAGCCGGTGTCAGGTCTTTGTAGCTGAGCATTTTACACCCTTGGTCTGAACCTGGCAGGAGGGCCAGAGTAGCCCTCCTTGATACTACTCTGTGGCAGCCAGATAGGTATGATGAATATCTATGCTTCGATAAGCAGTGGCAAGGGGTGAACTGGCACAGCTGCTATTAACACCTCAGAGTTCTCACCGTAATAAGTGATGATCTTGTGGCTTCCTCGATAATTAGCTTGTGCGTCCAAAGTCTTGTCTACTATGCGTACGATGTCGTCGCCGCCGATAAAATCTTGAGCCATGTCTTGGTCAACGACTATCACGTGTATGTCACTGTGGTGTAACTGAAGATGGTCGAACACTTCTCGCGGAAGATCGAATATCGCATCATATTGTGTCGGCTTGCCATGTACGTTCGCCAGGTATTGCCAGAGTTGTTGCTTTGTAACTAACATTACGGTTCGTCTTTCTCGATACCGAGGAAGGTGTTTACAGGGTGTTTACTGGTCGCTCGCAAAGCCAAGGACAGACGAGTTTCTCTACTGCCTGCATGACTATCCCGTTAACTATGACAAGTGGATATCGCTTGCCAGCTAATCCTTGTTGACCGAGCCACTTTATGGTCATCCCAGGGTCTATGAAATTGCCAATGTATAGCTCTTCGCCTTCATCGTTTAAAAACACCACATCACAGGACTCGCCTTCGTTGTTCTTTGTCCAGCACCTAATCTTGGCCCTGTCTGCTATGCGATAGCCATCTTCGGTTAGCCAGTTGAAAAGATTCGCAAGGAATCTCGCAAACTCCTTATCCATGCTTGGAGCTGCTTCTTTGATAGCCTCTAAGTAATTCGCCATGGGTTTTCCTTATGCCTTATGGAATTCAAACTATTTCTGTTGCAATCTTTTGTCTCATTCAGCGGAGGCCGGAGTGGCTTTCCCTGATACTGCTTTATGGCAGGCGACATGGCACTAGAGAATTATCAGCAGTGAGATGTTGCTTATTTGCTTCTGAGTTTTCTCCAGGCTCGTCTGTTCTTTAGATTATGGACCCTGCGGTAGTTGATGGCCGCCCGTTTCGCGTACTCAAACAGATCGTTAGGGAAAGCAGGGTTGGAACAATCAAAGTATACAACATCATATTCTGACATTTTATAATAGAACATCTGCTTTACTTTAACTGTTTTTACGATCGCTTTCAGAACACCATTTTTAACGCTTATTACTATCTCCCCAACACGAAACCAGGAGCCGCTAGGAGCCAGGCCGCTCATGATAGTAAGGTCGTTATGTCTACTCCAATCGCCGATTTTAAACCATATTCCGGGGGCTATCTCTTCCGCTGGCTTACGGCACAATTCGGTCAATAGGCTAATCGCGTTTGTCACTTCTGCCTCTGCTTGTTTTTTATAAAACCCTCCCGGCCTCTTTCGAGAACCGGGAGGGTCACAACAGGAGATCGGTTAGCTTACGAAATGATGCTCGGTAAGATTGTGCCGAGTCATCATGTCTTGTTCGACCATTTCGACCCATTTATCGTAGTCGGCGTGATCAAACGGTTCATCAAGCTCAAAAAACGGAAAACACCACAGCTCACTATCTCCTGTTTTGAAAGATGGCTTGGCGAGCGTCGAACGACACTCAGCGTATTCTCCAAGTAGCCACATGTATTCAGGTACTAAGTGGGGTGGTAAGTTGGGGACGACATTGCGTCCCCAAAAAAGATTTTCGGATTTGATCATTTTGCGGCCTTTATGAAAGGAAGTGACCATCTCCAAGAACTGTGTAGAGCTTTTTGAGTTCGTCCAGCCCGTTGCCAGAGATGAACTCTTCTGTTCTGCCTTCGTAACTTGCTTCCCAGCTACCGTCTTCGTTGATGACGATTTCGGTTGGCCCTCGCAGAAACAGAGGGGTGAAGTACTGACTACTTGGTTCCCATTCCGGGTCGACTGATTTCATCCATTCTCGGATGGCTTGTGCTTTCATCTCATCTCTCCTGTTGTGGTGGGCGGGCCGGAGTGGCCCTCCCCGATATTATTGTGTGGCAATTGTTCCCTGTCGAAGAATATATCTTGTATCGCACAAATTCGAAAATCGCAATCGATATATATGCTACAAAAAATATCGTGCCAAACACTACGCAAGGCAACATGTAAAAAAGAAATTCAAGCACGTTGTCTAAACTCCTACTTTCTCGCCCTGCCGGAACTACCACTATTTCCTTTTGCTATCGACCCAAATGGCTATGTGCACCATCAGTAGTATTGCTGCCGGAAACCAAATCGGAGAAAACAGACCGAGTAAAAAGTTGAAAAGATTAAAGCTCATGCCGAGTGTGAACATCTTCTTCTCCTGTCGTGACCTTTTCTTGTTTTGCTAGACGGCGTGCTCTGCGGTGGAGCAACTTCTTGTCTTCCCTCTTTCGTCTGGCTACCTTGCGTGATTGTTGTCCACTCCACCCGGTTTGTGTGGTGGTGTAGCCCTCTGTCATTACGTCTTTGAGTGTTTCGCCGTAGGTCTTCAAGATCGTTCTCCTTAGCTGTATTTTCACGCCAAATAATACATCTATCTCCAGATCGAGTTTCGCATTCTTGGCGGCTCTAGCGGCATTCTCTCTAAGCCGTACTTGATTCGCTTGCCATTCTTGTAGAACCGCGTGTCGAGCAGGATTGGTGTACCGTCGATATTGCCGACGACGGTCCCTTTATCGGCGATGGCCATCTCGGACGCTCTCTTCATCGACCTTTTGTGTGTGCCCCTCTTGAGGATGTGTCCAGCACCGTTGCCCAGGTAGTAATCTCTGATTTCTACAACGTACATCGTTCATTCTCCTGTGGGTGTCGGTCGGGTGGGCCGGAGTGGCCCTCCCTGGTACTGTTGTGTGGCAGCCGGACGGATATAAGGAATATCAATTATCCGATATTGACGCTAATCAAGATTGTTGGCTGGGCCGCTAGATAGCATTGGTCTTCGATGTATTGGTGTGCGGCATCGTTCACGTCTTGCCAACGGTGCTTGTCGATTACTTCCCGTTGTACTTTCGCTAAGAGGCTTTCAGGGTGGATACTGGTATCTTCTTGCATCTCCTTCTCGATGGCGGCTTTGACGCGGTTACGCAGTAGCTCGTCGACTTGAACCATGACGAGGACACGTCTATTTGCTCCGAGATGCTCAACAAACATGCTGAAGTACGTCATGGTGCTTGGCAGAATGCGTGACAACATCTCACTGTCGAGGTATGCGAAAGGATCTGACAGCACTCCTTGCAGATCTCTCTCGTCGATCGCTCCCACTTCCCGTCGTAGTTTGTAGTGCGAAATGATAGCGTCTTGGACAACATCGTACGATAACTTGATGGTTGCTACAAATGCCATGCTTTATCCTCGCCGAGTTGGGTAGTTGGGTGGGCCGGAGTAGCCCTCCCTTATACTATTATGTGGCAGCCGGACAGATATGAGGAATATCTATTGTCCGTCATCGATGCTGGTGATCATGACCTGCACTGTGACTAACGCTACATAAGAACCACCACCGATGTCTGTGACTGGCCCGATCTGGATCGCGTCTCTATCTGGCCTTTGGATTTCGACCTTGATTGCATCGTCTCCGGTGTTGTTCCTGAAAACAACGTTGACTGTGTCTTGGTCCTGATGGTCGCATACAAGTGCTTCAAATGCTTCTTGGATTTTCAATGCATTAGGGAGCTTCATTTGTCATGTCCTTCTGTGGTGTGTGTCGGAGGGCCGGAGGTGGCCCTCTCTGATACTATCGTATACCGCCTAGCTCATAACCATTCTTCATCGCAACTACAAGGGCCGCCACAATCTTCACAGTAATCTCCAGCCGCCATCCACTCTAGGATAGCGGCTGGGTTTCCGTGCATCCAGCCGCCGTCATTGTCGTGGTGGCGGAAGACCACCAGGGCAAGCTGTGGGTCTTCGTCGCAGACACCTAGTAACTCGCCAACCACCAGTCTCTCGTAGCTGGCCGGGTCCATGTCCTTGAGGCGAGCTTCTTTTGCTAGTTGATTGTAGTGAGTGTTCCAGGCCGCTACGCGTGCTTCGATGTTCATTGCGGTCTCCTGCTGTTGTACGGGGCGGGCCTGAGTGGCCCTCCCTTGGTATTATGGTGTGGCAGCCGCCTGATCCCGGTGAATATTGTTCAGCAAAAGCTCCACTCGGCGACAAATCCGTTCGGACCGATTTCGTCTACTCTGAAATCCTCGATGGCGGCTGAGACCTCAAATGGGCAATTCAGTGTTCCGAACATATCGATAGGAGATTCGATAATGATCGAATACCGACCAACGATCACTTTGTCTTCTGGATGCGTTATCAGCCAATCCGTGATGCTTTCAGGGTTGCTGAGCCATTGAGAGATTTCTCCTGGTTCAATGGAAGAAACGTCGATTTCAACGCGTTCCAAAGCTTTTGCGATTGCTTCTCTTTCTTCCTTGCTGCGAGCGGTCTTGGCCCCTGCGACAGCGACTCCTGACACACTGTGTGTTGTCTTCCTTCTCACTGAAATACCGAGGAGCAATGCCTTGACTTGACTTTCCATTTGTGCTGACTCCTGTTGTTCGTCCTGGAGAGCACCGCGTCTCTCTCGCAATATGGTGTGGCAGTGGCCTGACCCCGGTGAATTCCCCAGGGTCAGGCTGCCGCATCTTTTTAGAGCCGTGAGACCTGGTCTAGAAGGCTAGCCGTTGCCGTAGCACTCGTATCGGTAGTACCCGGCTTTAGTCGATACTGGTGTTGCATGTTCTACGTAGCTGAAGTCTTCATCGTCTTCTACCAGGAGTGGTGCGCTATGGTGACCACCGTTCCTGCGTGCCGTCCGTAAAGCCAAGCGTATCTCTTCCTCGCTCAGGCGTGTCGGGCTGTAGAGCACCGTGCATAGCCCGTCGTTGTTCTCGCTGCTGACTTCGTTAGCAAAGTATAGATCGTCCACTATCTCATCCCTTCTGTTGTGTTCGGCTCGGCACCCGCCTCCCCGTTACTACCCTGTGGCAACTAATAGGCCGCAAGGAATACCGGAGAAAGGAGAGTTGTCCCCTCCTAGGAGGGGACAACTTTTCCACGATGGAAACATCAATCAACAACCAGGTCGCAGGTCGTTGTTTTCGCTGCTGACTTCGTTAGCAAAGTGCAGATCGTCCACTTTCTCGTCCCTTTTATCGAAATTCTCGACCAACTCGCTGCGATCTTCTTAGGCTTCGGACCTTGAGTCCGGCTCCCTTGATAGCTCTGCTTTCAGGTATAGCGTGATCTCATCGAGTTCATACTCTTCACCGTTGTGGAGCATGATCGTCTGGCTTTCTTGGTCGCTCTGCCCTGCTATTACCTGCACGACTTTGCCGTAGAAGGTTCCTTGGCTCGTAACCAGTTGCATCTCCTTTGGCACGAGTGCGTAGTCGAAGATGTAGTAGCAACCAGTCTGCGGGTCGCAATCGTCATTCTCAGGGCCGAAAACTGTGATCGATTCGACCGTGTGCTCGCCGATTATTAGCTCTTCCCCTTCTTTTTTTGAGGTGGTCAGCGTGTTGCCGTCAGTCCCATAACCCCACCTGTGTAGCCGTTTGTGCCCGTCGATCATTACAGATGCTCCTCTGTTTAGCAGCATCTCTAGAATTAGTGGCTTGCTCATTCGTTTCCTCCTGTTGTGTTCGGCTCGGCACCCGCCTCCCCGTTACTACCCTGTGGCAACAGGGAGGCTTTGGTGAATTGGTACCGGGTTTTGCGGCAGAAGACCGTTACAGCCTTGGTGGCGGCTCTTTGCCTTCCCAAAGCTCAAAACCTGCCTTAACAAGAGCGATCAAGTCGTCCCCTGTCTTGACTTGTGCTAGTAAAGCTTGTGTTGTGTCGTCACAGCCTACGTCGTAAAGGTAGTCTGTAAGCACAGCACCGTGCTTCTCAAAATTAGAACGCCCCCAGCCGTGACCGTCGTGTACGTCTAGTGCTGTGAACCAAGTCGTCAAGGGCCAAGGCCCTTGGTAAGGCTGCTCTTCTCTTTCACCAGTTTCGCTTTGCCAGACCTGCCCTTCGTGTACGAAAAGGTCAAAAGTAGCTTCCATTCGCTTGCTCCTGTTGTGTTCGGCTCGGCACCCGCCTCCCCGTTACTACCCTGTGGCAACCACACGGTCCCTGTGAATTCCCCTGGGCCGGTGGTTACCCTGTTTGAAAGAGGCTCTAGCGTTTAGCCCAAACTACTAATCCAGGCGCACTCGCTGTTTTCGTCGTACCAAGCCTTCTCGTCTTCGAACTTCACCCAAACGACTAGGCCAGCTCTCCTGTCGCCTGGGTGGTAGTCGACGTAAGCTTTGCAATTTTCAAGGACTTCTTCCTCGAACTTTGCACACTCTTCGACTAGCTTGCCTTCCTCGTCGTTTCCGCAGGCTGCGAGGCAGACTCCGTCTTCTGAAAGGTCGAATGAAACGTCAAACTCGTTCAACTGTTTTGCTAAGTTCACTGCGTTTTCTCCTGTTGTTGTGTTCGGTTCGGCACCCGCCTCCCCGTTACTACCCTGTGGCAACTGTCAGGCCGCAAGGAATTAGTCTAGGTCGTCTTCGTCGAAGACTTCTTCGATTTCTATAGCACTAATCGCCGTCTTCGTATCGAGCGAAATCAGTTTCTGCAAGTAGTTGTCGAGTCCATCAGATGTGCAGGCCATCGACAGCACCAACTCGTACAGTCCAGTACCTCGGTGCAGAAAAACCTCGATAAAAGGATTGGAGCCGTGATAAGCTAAGCAAAAGCTGCGTCGTCCATTATCGTCTGCAGGTCCAAAGTCTCGTCTCGCTGTAGTATCCATTGCTTATTCCTGTTGTGTTCGGCTCGGCACCCGCCTCCCCGTTACTATCCTGTGGCAGCCAATCGGTCCCGAAGAATTCCCCAGGACCGGGTGGCTGCCCCTCCCTACGCGAGAGGAGCAGTGTTGGGAGTTGGCTACTCGTCTTCGTCGCTTTCGTCACGCTCGACTTCGTCTTCGTCTTCTTCACCGTCCTCGTCGTTCATGCAAACGGTTTTGTAAGAGGCACCAGCTTGCAAGGCATCGAGGGTACGTTCTAAGACCTCAAGGACCGATCGCAAGTGAGTACGCTCTACCGTTAGCCTGTAGATAGCGTCTTCTTTGGTTGGACAGTTGTTGTAGTCCTCCGGGTCTTCGTCACAGAAAGTGTCGGTTGGAGAATCAGGCAGGCCGTAGCTGTAGACGACCTCTCCCTGCACGAGTTCAAATGACTCTTCGCATGGGAAGTCACCGCCGTCGTGTCCGCCTGGGTGCTCAACCATTGTTACGTTTACTAGCTTGTTGCCGTGAACTTTCACTGTCTTCGTCTCCTCTGTTGGGGTTGCTTTTGAGGGAGCCGCGTCCCTCTCGTACTGTTTTGTGGCAGCCGCCCAGCCCCGAAGAATTACCAGGGCTGGACAGTCAGCCCCTCCCTAAGCGAGAGGAGCAGTGTTTGGAGCTGGCTACTCGTCTTCGTCACTTTCGTCACGTTCGACTTGGACGATACTCAGCGATCGTGTATTCCCCGCCGTCGCCGGGACACCACTCAATCCACATACCACCGAAGTCCATACTGCCGTGCCCATACCGCACTATGAACTCCTTTTGGCAGCCGTGGCATGGTTCAAAGCGGTCATCTTGCATGAAGGCATTGATTTCTGCTTCTTTGAGAGCTTCCAGCGACTCAGCTTCGACCACGGTTATTGTTGGCTCAGCGTTTACATCGGCTCGGAATGCCTTTTCGAACAGCATTTTGCGTCTCCTGTTGTGATGTTCGTTCCGGACGATCACTGTGATCGTCCCGTACTGTTTTGTGGCAGCCGTCCGGCCCGGAGGAATTCCCCGGACCAGGCGGCTGCCTCTCCTTGAGGGAGGGGCAGCGTTTCCACGATGGAAACAAAAGTGTTATGTGTATCGTCTCTTCAATCGCGCCATCATGTTTTTCACTTCCGCTTTTGCTTCTTCTTCGTCTTTAGCGTAGAAGGTTAAGAGCGACGTTCCGTTTTCAAAGACTTCGACTCGGTATTTTTTAGCCTTAAAGGCATGCGTAACTGCCAATAGGGCCGTTTTTGCTTCTTTCTCTTCCTGTCGGACCGTGATTTGTGCTGTAAACATTGCGTTCTCCCGTTGCGTTGTTCGTTCTGGACGATCACTGCGATCGTCCTACACTAGCTGTCGAGCTGCGTCAAAATGTCTTGAAATGTCGTCTCAATGCCGGAGACTTCAAGCTGAGTCCCATCTGACAGCCGTAAGATCACGTCTTCACAACCGTCGAAGATGATCTCCAACACTCTTCGATCGCTTATGGCGGTGTTGTCCATAAAGTTGTTCAGAGCAGACTTCCATCGATCAAGCTCTTCTGGCTTAATGTCGTTCAGCGTAGACGACAGCAGAGCATTCTCGTTTTCGCCATGGAAGAATTCCACATCCCAATTGATCATTCTGTTTCTCCTGTTGTTGTCGGTCTCGGAGGGAGCCGCGTTCCTCTCGTACTGTTTTGTGGCAGCCGCCCAACCCCGAAGAATTCCCTGGGGAATAAGTATGAGGCCTTCCACGATGTCGATCTGTTATTCATCTTCGTCGTCGCAGCAGCACATTTCTTCCCATTCAGCGTACGCACTACCAAGGTGAGATGAGTTTGTACTCAATTCTGCATCTATTAACCTCATCAAGTTAATTTCGTAGTGCAGCTTCGAAGCCACCACATTTTTGGTTCCTCTTATCTCCACGCCATTGACGCGAACCGCTATCTGATCCTCTCTGGATGGTCGCAGCTCCTCTATGTTGAGTTCGATTATTTCGTCTTTTTTGTTCGGTCTCCAGTACGAAATAAGCAGTGTGTATTCCTCTGGTCGCTCTTGAGGCTTTATTTCTGCCTTGTTATACGGCGGACGATGCGATCCATCAAGCGATTTTTGGGTAAACTTTCTAAGTAGCCATTTCTGCAAATCATTTTCCATCGTTTTCTCCTGTTGTTCTCCCGTTGCGTTGTTCGTTCTGGACGATCACTGCGATCGTTCCGTACTGTTTTGTGGCAACCACCTGATCACGAAGAATTCCCTTTGGCTTTAGTCTTTGTACCAAAGATCGTCTTCTTTTTTGTTCCAATCTGTTCCGACGATCGGCCTTGGCCAGAGTGTGTCTATCGCTATTGGCTGGCCATGCTGGTCTTGGCCTTTGGCCAGATATCCGACCCTTGTTGGTCGATCAAAGCTGCGGGTGCTGATGTTGAAACCTTCACCGTTTGGGTCGTCTTTGTTTGTGACACAGTATGCGTGCGGATCACCTTCAACGATGTAGAGATTCGATGTTGCACCAAGCTGTTTTGCCCTGCTGACGCTTGCTTCGACTGCGTTTCTGCGATTTGTCATGCTTTGCTCCTGTTGCTGCTGTCTCGAACGATCACTGCCGTGCTGCTGTGTGGCAGCCACTCGGCCCGGAAGAATCCCCAGGGCCGGGTGGCCGCCACTCCTTGAGGGAGAAGCAGAGTTTTCAGGGCACAAACCGCCTCTGTCATGAGAGTTCGAGGATGATCTTGCCGCTCGACAAAATAAAGGAGTGCGTGCCTTTCGTCGCTTTGGTCTTCGCCAGCGGATTGTCATTGAGTTCGTCCAAAGGCACCGGCAATTCGGTGAGAAGTTCAAGAAACGTCTTCTCTTCAAGCAAAAAGTCCTTGTCCCAAATCTGGGTTTGCTTCTCGTCCACTTGCAGAAGCAGAGCAAGATCGTGCACACCTTTTTCCTTCGTGTATTTGGCCGTGAAAGGCACGTTCTCGATCTGGCCTGTGAACCTCCAGTGTGCTCTGATCTGCTCATTGGCCTCTTCGAAGATGGCGTTGGCTTTCTTCTCCAGGGGATGATCTTCTGGATTGCGTCGGCCATTGATCCAGAGATCGTGGCTTCCCCAAGAAAAGTCAACATCACGTGGACCACGCTTGGTCTCGACTGTCCCGGTGATGCTGCCTGATTCGCTGTGGTTGCGGATGATTGTGAGCATGCTTGCCTCGATTGTGTGGTTTCGGCCTCGGAGGGCATCGCGTCCCTCTCGTGCTGCTGTGTGGCAGCCACGCGGCCCCGGTGAATCCCCCAGGGCCAGGTGGCTGTCCCTCCCAGGAGGAGGGACAGTGTTTCCACGGTGGAAACGTTAGCTTAGTAGCTGGCAACGAGCACAAGCGAACCAAGACTTGTCATATCGAAGCTCGATAGCTTATCTTCTTGCTCTTCGTTCGGGAAAGAGAAGTAACCTTCCCAAATGTCCATCGTGTCTTCGTTGTCGGCCAGGATCTTTTTGACTTCGTTGGCGATGTTCGGCGAGGAGTGATACTCGTCGCTTATTGTATCTCGGTCTTCGAATTCATATGAGCGAGCGATTTTGCCTTGTGCACCGCTCGGCATTTTGGCATCGTATACCAGGTCCCATTTCCCTTTGCCTTTTCTTCCATGGAAGCGGCATCCTATCAGTGTTAATTCCATCGAGCTTTCTCCCTGTTGTTTGTCCGTCTCGGAGGGCATCGCATCCCTCACGTGCTGCTGTGTGGCAGCCACGCGGCCCCGGAGAATCCCCAGGACCGGGTGGCCGCCCCTCCCAGGAGGAGGGGACAGCGTTTCCACGGTGGAAACGCTACTGTTGTTTGTACAGCACTTCTGTGACAGCTTCGATGGCCTGCTCCATCGCTTCCGCATTATCGATCCGTTGTCCACAGTCATTGAAGCCGCATGATGCCGGGTCCCACCATTCATCATTTATTTCGTCCCGCATGGCATCAGCGATGCTCTTCTCAGCAACAACAGTTTCGTTCTCGATGTTGCGCTTATCAAAATCAAACGAATGAACGACAAGCCCCGTTTTGTTCCCGATCGTAACTCGCCATGCTGCTTGGTATGAGCCAGCCATGCGTGTTGCACTGTTTGTCGCTGCTGTCGCGATAAGTGTCTTTTTCATCTCGTCTGTCTCCTGTTGTTGCCTGTTGCGGACGATCACTGCGATCGTCCCGCACTGCTGTGTGGCAGCCACGCGGCCCCGGAGAATTACCAGGACCGGGTGGCTGCCCCTCCGTGTAGGAGGGGCCAGCGTTTCCACGGTGGAAACTAGTGAAGACCTGAATAACCAAGATCGTTTTTGTCCAAAACGATGATCGGCGACGGAATCGGCCAGCGTTCAGTCATCGGATCGTTCTCAAAATCGAAAGAATCTCGTGGCACAACTTCAAGCTTGCCAACGCTCTCAAGCCAGACGCATTGCTCGTCACTGGTGATCTCCTCGAAGGCGACCCCTTTGAGCACAAGCTCGTATTCTTGGCAGCCTTCCGGGACGTTTGTTGCGTCCAAGAAAAGGTATGCCGTGTCTCGATCTTCAACCTGCATTGCGACTTTCATTCGACTCTCCTGTTGTTGTGTCTTGCGGACGAGGATGTGCTAACCGTTGTATTTGTAGGCTAGTTCTACGATTTGTGCAGCCGTAAGCCCGCTGTCGCAGATTTTAACATTGTCTTCGTTATATTCCCCGCCTGCTTGTAAAAACTCTTCGTCGCTGTGCAATTCTGGGGCAAAAGAAACCCAGAAAGCTTGGGCGGTGGTTCCGTCTTCAAAGATAAAATCTACATTGCCATTGATTCCAATTTGAATGATCTTTTCTTTTTTGACCTTCTTCACTTGTCTTCTCCTGTTGTTGTGTCTTGCGGACGATCACTGCGATCATCCCGCACTGCCGTGTGGCAGCCGCCCGGCCCCGGAGAATTCCCAGGACTGGGCGGCCACCCCCGAAGAACCGGGGGCAGCGTTTCCACGGTGGAAACGTTAGAGTTCAAGAACTGGTTGGTTGCCTTCGTAAGCCTCGAAATCAAGCCAATTTAAAAGATTGCGGGTGTCTGTGATTTGGACGCAAAGTTCATCGTCGCCTTCGTTGTCATTTTCCAATGCTTCCTTTTCATTTTCAAGCTCTTCAAGAGTCCCGAACTCGAAGCGGTCTCCGTTCTTCGGACTGCTGATGAAGAGAACTGCAAGGACGGCCTTGTCCTCGCAAATCGCCTTAAGCTTTGCGGCGTTCTGTGTCAAATTCGTCTCTCCTGTTGTTGTGTCTTGCGGTCCGGAAATCCCGGACCCGCGTCTGCTACTGTGTGGCAGCTCCTCGCTTCGCGTGAATTTTGCGGAGCGGAGAGCCGCCCCCGGCATTGCCGGGAGCAGCGTTTCCAACTAGGAAACTCTCTCAACCACAACGCGGTATTGAACGAACACTTCTCCCTCTTCGTCCAAGATGGTGCACTTGCCATCACGCCACTTGAAACAAAGCTCCTCTGCACCAACGCATACAATGTGCGATCCTTGGTTCGTTTCCAAATGCTCGACCAAGTCCCGTTGGACAGCCTCACGGATGTCTTTTTCGTTCGCTTCCATCTCGTCTCTCCTGCTGTTGTTGTGTCTTGCGGTCCGGAACTCCCGGACCAGCGTCTGCTGCTGTGTGGCAGCCGCCCGGCCCCGGAGAATCCCCAGGACCGGGTGGCCACCCCCGGTTCTCCGGGGGCAGCGTTTCCACGGTGGAAACTACCCGATAACAACATCAGGAACCTTGCAAGCCTCGACGATCTTCGGAGCGAGCCTGCGGAGCGTCATGCCGATCAGAGCACGAGCCTCTGACTCCGTGATTCCGTTGTCGCCCTTGACTTGCTCAACCATGCCCTCAACCAAACCATTCAGTACTTTCTTGTCCATCTCGTCTCTCCTGCTGTGTGTTGTCCGTCTCGGACGATCACTGCGATCGTCTCGTACTGCCGTGTGGCAGCCACGCGGCCCCGGAGAATTCCCAGGACCGGGTGGCTGCCCCTCCGTGTAGGAGGGGCAGCGTTCCCACGGTGGGAACTAAACCCACTCTGCAACCAACTCGATGCCGTCGAGATCAACCTCCCAAGTCCCTTCTTTTTCGAGTTCAGTCAGGATCGACTCGTCGACTTCCAGATGACCGACGATCCCATCATCGAAGGTCTCCTCGACCTCAAAAGTCCCGACGTTGTGACCCTTCGCCTTGAGCCTCTTGATGACCTCGTCTGCGGTCACGTTGCAACCGTTGGCACTCACGTAAATCAGTTCCATCTCGTCTTCTCCCTGTTGATGCCTGTTGCGGACGATCACTGCGATCGTCCCGCACTGCCGTGTGGCAGCCGGAGCGGTCCGGGGAATTCCGGGCCGCCCCGGCCACCCCCGGAGAACCGGGGGCAGCGTTTCCACGGTGGAAACTAGCCCACCGACACATCCGGTGCCTTGCAAGCCTCGACGATCTTGCTCGACAGCCTCCGCAGAGCCATCCCAACCAGAGCCCTCGCCTCAGACTCGGAGATGCCGTTCTCGGCAACAACCTTCTCAACCATGCTCGAAACGATCGCAGTCAGTACCTTCTTGTCCATGTTGGACTCCTGTTGTCAAAAACCGACCAAACCTCGGAGAGCACCGCGTCTCTCTCGTGCTGTTGTGTGGCAGCCACGCGACCCCGGAGAATTCTGGGACCGCGTGGCCGACCCCGGCAATCGCCGAGACCAGCACCGATCAGACCCCAAAGCCCGATCACCCGATCTTGGAGGCAATTCGCTTCTCCATCGCCTCGAAGTTGTGCAGCCCATTGCGGGCTTGTGCACCCTGCCGACCACGCAAGGCACCCTTGCGCCGCATCACCGACTTGTTGACCGGCCTCTCTGGCCTGAACTCGCGGTTGAACTCACCGATGGCTCGTGCCTCGCGTTCAGCCTGCAGATCGAACTCGTCCAGCTCTCGTCGTAGCATCGTCACGTCTCCTGTTGCGTTGTCGTCGCCGTGCCGCACGTCGCGTCCCGGTCTGCTATCGTGTGGCACACCGGCTGTCGTCGAGAATACCGCACAGACGCACAGACGCACGGACAAACGCACAAAAAAGCGGACAAACGCAGACCAAAGCACCCCATATTCCCCACAGCACACACCCTGCCACAGGGTATTGTCGACGATGGTCGACGATGGTTTCGAGTTTTTCTCACACAGGAGACAGGACAATGGACAAGAAGGTACTGAACGCGATCGTCGAGGGCATGGTCGAGCAAGTCAAGACCAACAACGAGGTCACCGAGACGGAAGCACGAGCGATGGTCGGCATGACCCTCCGCAAGCTCTCCGCACGCGTCGTCGAGGCCTGCAAGGCACCAGAAGTCGCCGTCTAGGCGATATTCCGGACCCTGCCCCGCCTGCCACAGATGGTCGGCGGGGCCTTCCCCCAAACCGTTCGGTGGTCACCCTCGATGAGGATGATCACCCTTTTCATGGATCGATAGCTCGAAGGCAGAGCACTCACTGTGTGGGTTCAAATCCCACTCGATCCGCTTTGATACGATCTCCTGTTGGACTCCACCCGGCTCCTTCCCACTTCAGAGCCGGGTGGGGTTTTTCAACGTAACTGATCTTCCTGTTGTACCCCACCCGATTGATCCTTGAAAGAGGGGAAAATCGGGTGGGGTTTTTCCGTATATATGGGGAATATACGTCAAGTATTGGTCCGGGAGAATGGGTGGGTCCCCTACTATATATCCCCTGGCCGCTCTCCCTATCGAAATATATTTTCCGTGTGACGCGACCATATATTCCCTTCCTTCAGTGTACCCATATATTCCCTTCCTTCAGTGTACCCATTTACCCCTTCCTTCAGTGTACCCATTTACCCCTTATACTAGCATACCCTTATTACAATGTACCCTCTTACTCACTTATTCTAATGTACCCACTTACCTCCGTTTACTACATTATACCAGTTTACCCACTTACTACATTATACTAGTTTACTACATTACTCACTTACTACAGGTTACTAGTTTTCTCAGTGGCTAATTCGCTCGCGTGTGCCCGCAAATTGTCATGGGTCCCCCGGTGGCCATGGTGGGTCCCTTCTTTATTTCGTTACTGTTCCGTGTGACGGTTTGCTGGCTTACCGGCTGATCGGTTTGTGTTGTTTACCTGATTGGTGTTTACCGGTTGATGGTTTGGTAGTGTAGCAAATATATAGTGTATTTCGCAGATCTATTTATGGGTTACGACAGTCCGGGCGTTATATGAAGCTTTTTACTATTTCTGAGACTAATAGGCGTGGTTTTTTGAAGCAGCTTGGGAGTGGTGCTGTTGGTATAGCGTCTGGTGGTTGGAGGGGTATTTTAGACTCTTTCCTTGGTGGTTCTGGTTCTGGCGATTCGGCTGCTAAGTTAGCTAGCCTTTATAATGGGTTAGATCCAATCGCCGCAGGTTTCGTTCATGACTTTGTCTTTAATTTAGTTAATAGTTGGGGCGATTCTCACGCTGATAGGTATATTAGTGTAGTCGTTAGAGACGGGTTTTTGTGGAAGGATGGAGATCCTCTACATTCTGGTAAAGATCTAGTTCCTGTCGCTCCGGTGGAAGCCGTGGCTGGTTTCTTTATTAAAGATGCTTTAAGTGCTGATAGTTTCGATGCGGCTAGTATTCTTACGGGCGATGACCCTACTTATGTTGATAAGTTGTTTCCTGGCCTTATTCAAAAGTGTGTTGACTTGTCTGTTAGCAGAATGGGGCCTAAGGCCTTTGCGGATGGTATGTTGTCTTGGTTTGACAATAATGGTTATATTGATTTTAATATGCTTAGCTTGGCTTTTAATAATTCGTCTATGCAAAAGGCTTTTCAGATGACTCCTGCTATGCTGGATTCGATTCGCGGTACTGGTGTCGGTATTCATAGGCTTATTGACAAGGGTCTGGCAAGTGAGGAGCTTGTTGATGATTATTTAGATGGTTTGCGTCGAATGTCGTCTAATTCTGGTTCGAATGACTCGGTTAGGGATGATTCTGCTGGGTCTGTAAGTTCGAGTGGCTCTCAGGAGAAGTTGTTGGATTTTGATGTTCCTGATGATTATTATTATGCTAGTTCTATGCATCAGCCGTTTGAGAGTCGGTTGAGGTCTGTGCTGACTATATTATAGTTCGTCTATATCGTCTGTTGTGTAATTAGGTAGTCTCCAAGCTCTGCCTAGGTGTGGTGGGCCTTCTTTTATATATCTTCCTCCTCCGTATGGCTTGGTCACATCTATGTTCTTGCTAGGTAGGTATGCTCCTACAATTCTGGTTTTAATAGGGTTGTTCCATACTATTACGTCTAGGGGCTCTTCTATACCTTCGTCTGGATCGACTTGTGTACCATAATATCCTGGCTTTATTCTTTTGTCTTGGTCCCAGAATGCAACGCCTTCTATGGCTTTTAACTTACTTGTATCAATGTGGCACTCTACAACATATACTGGATCGTCTGTGCCGCCTCTGGCAGCTTTTAAAGCTCCAGAGTCTAAGAAAGCTGATAGGTATCCTCTTACTATGTCTTTTTTCTTGGTGAGATATCCAGGTATTCTAGCGTCTGGTTTGGTTGTTACTTTGTAATAAGGTACTAGGGTTCTTGTTGCTTCTGTGACTATGTTTCTTAGTTTCATTTATTATATCCTATTTTAGTGGCCCTAGTGTACTTTTGATCAAGCTTCTTTAGAGATTATATAGACGTTTAAACATACATTAGCTATTGTGAGTAAGGAATATTGTTAATGAAACTTAGCGTTATTTTAGAGACAATTCAAGA
>Ga0315909_10000830_pt1 | contig 41350 bp, 49 predicted proteins | sample LakEriMetagenome_11_FD_203527 | JGI IMG/M metagenome (GOLD analysis project Ga0315909, IMG submission 203527) | Freshwater fungal communities from buoy surface, Lake Erie, Ohio, United States - Buoy 2 MA125 | ecosystem: Environmental > Aquatic > Freshwater > Lake | place: USA: Lake Erie, Ohio... | reverse complement strand
CAACATACACAGCAAGTGGTACGTCGCTGGATCAGGCACTTGTTTGGCTTTTTCTTCGGCGGAGGTATTGAGCACCCCGCTTAGATCAACCGCACTGACATCAAATTCACTCATCTTCATATTCCTTAGTTTTTCGCACGAGGTCAGCAAGTTCATACTGCGCGGTTTGCAGACCCCGGATAGTTCCGCACAGTTCTTTGTAGTGGTCGTGGGATTTAGCTCCACCACCACTGACAACATCGACCAATTGCTTGACATGCTCGTCAAGTTTTTTGTTTAACACCTCAAGCAAACTGGCCATGATTACTCCTTATTACCTTGTAATAACCGTTGAATTCTGTCTAGATCAGCATGCTTCATCTTCTGTTCATGGACTTGCCCGCCATGAGCCATCTTCTGCTGAACCTGAGCTTGCTGCTGAGCCATAGCTTGCTGCTGTTGCATCTGGGCTTGTTGTTGCTGAGCTTGCGCTTGCTGCAACTCCATTTGTTTAGCCGCTATCTCTAAGCCATGCAACTCTTGAGCTTGAGCAATTTCTTGCTGTAGTCGCATCGCAGCAAGTGCTGGGTCTTCGCCACCGCGAGTCGCGCTTTCTTGTGCCTTGAGTGACAACTCTTCAGCCTTGAGCTGCAAGTCACCCTTGACTTTGAGTGCTTTGATTTCAGCTTCTTGTTTCTTGATTTGAAGTTCAGCTTGTTGCATCTGAATGATTGGATCTTGGGCTTGTTGAGCAGCTTGCTGCTGAGCCTGTTTAGCCTTGTCCATTGCAAGAAGTTGCGTAGAAGCCTGAGCCACCAGTTTAGAGATCTGCACTTCGGCGTTCTCATCCAACTTAGCATCGGGTGCTGGCAATGTAGCGCCCAGTTGCTCCTGAATTTTCTGACGGTACTGGAACGCAACGTGCTCTGAAACGTGAGCCATGATCGCAGCTTGGATCTGCTGAGCCATCGGGTTCTGACCAATCTGCCCCATCACAATCGGATCCTGCATCATTGATGTGTGTACAGCAATGTGAGCATCGTGATCTTGGTAGATAAACGCTTTAGTCGGCTTACCGGTTAAGAACGACATATTCTCAGACACAGGGTCACGAGGAGTCTGGTCGTCATCTATCGGCACGAGCTTGTCTGCGTTTTTGATGCCTAAAACCTCAATCATCTGGCGATGCAACAAGGGCAAGTCATAAATCTGTGGAGCGCCTTGAGCCAGCTGAATAACAGCTTGGTACTGCATGATGCGCTGCGCCATCGTTGCACTGTTGGGGTCACTGACTGGAATTACCGACACCATGTCGTAGTCAGCTTGCTTGGCTTGACGATCACCTTCTGCTGGGTCGTAGCTGTACTCTTCTGGCGTATGGTCACGAATAATGTTGCGCAGAAGCTGGAACTCTTGCTTCATTGAGTAGTGAATACGCGCTTGAACAGCAGACATCGTCTTGAGCTGACGCTCCAACAGAGCCAGCGTTGTACCCACTGGGGAGTTGGCGGACATATCGCTAACGTTCATGTCAGCAATAGAACCCAGACGGCGGCCTTCTTCGGTTACTTTATCTAAGAGACTTGCCAGAACTTGTGACGGTTCTTTGTATGGCAGCGCCATGATGTTATCTTTAACCGAGCCACTGGGCACGTCCACATCCCGGAACTCGCCGGGACTAATTGGGGTATCGTCGTCCTTAATACGCAGACCACGAGTCTTAAGACCACCGGGCAAGTTAGACAGCGTGCCAGCGTCAATTAATTGACGGATCAGGGAAGTGCCTGCACGGGCATAGCCACCGATTAAGTGGATCAAGCCAAGACCATAAGCACCGAAGCCGGGTACGTATGTGTACTGTACGAAGTGTTGGCGTTTTAATTTCTTCTTGTCATCCTCTTCCCAGTTACGACGGATGGCGAGCACTGTACTAGTGCCGCGCTCAATGGTAATAACATAAGGAAGCGCAATGCCATCTTCGTCTTCATAACCGGGCAGGTCGTAGTCGATGTGCACCTCAAGGATCTGATAGCGGTCGTCGTCTGTCAGGCTGTAACCCTGATCTTCCGCTTTCTTCTTCTCTACGTCTGTGTGAATCGCAACAGGCTCACCCAAGTCTTCATCAACGTAAAAGCCCGCGACTTGTAATTTCTTTAAGTCATTCTTGGTCTTGCGCATGACGTGAGTCAAACGCTCTGCTGTGTTGGCACTGGACGCGCCATACGGAATAATAATGTCTTCAGCAGGAATAAACATCGCCACCTGACGGTCAAGCGACGGGTCAAAATAAACTTTCTTGAACGCTGCACCGGCCAGTCCAAGGTTGTACAACATGCGCTCATGCTCTGGGCGGTACTCAGTCATCACCTCGGTGAGCTGGTAGTTCATGTCATCTCTTACACGCTCCGCCGCTTGTTCCTTAAGTTTGTCAATCGCACCGACAATCTCTGTTTTAACTGGACCCGCCGCTGGGAACGTTTCAATAATCGTCTCACTCTGGAAACGAACGGCAGCTTCGGTAAGAACAGTCGAAAATACACCACACGCCCCCAACCATGGCTCAGTACGCTCTTCATATTTCATCCCCAAAACATCTAAGCCCTTGACGTACATGTCCACCCACTCTTTGCGGGAGTTAATGTCTGCGTCCACCATCTCAATAATGTCGCTGGCTACTTTCTGAAGCTCACCGGAGTCCATGTCCTCGGCAAGGTTGGCATCAAACGACACTTCAGTCACATCGCCGGGCATCAAGTCAATGACCGTGCCGTCCATATTTAGGCGAACACCCTCGGGGTTCTCAATCTCGATCTCAATCACGGGCATGTCGCCCGTATCGTCCAACGCGTCCAAGCCCAGTGGAGCTTGCGACAATGAGGGGAACATATTAGTAGCCATTGTGTGTCCTTACGGTATTCTTAATAGTACGCCTGCCGACGGGCCGCGTAACGGGGTTCATTATCCTCGTGGTCACTGCTCAAGCGCAATAGCCCACCCTTGCGAATTCTCATCAAGGCAAGTGTCATTGTGTCAACCTCGTCGTCATGCTCGCCCGCAGGAAACGCTAAGATCTCCTCCACAGTGGCCGCAGCCCACGCATTCTCGGGGAACCACACATGCCCAGACGCAAACATATCTGCCACGGCGTTAAGTCTGGCAATCTTGTCCTGACCCTTACCCGGACTGAAGTCCTGCACAAATATACCTGACCTACGCATCTCGTCAATCAGCGGCTGACCGCTGGCCTTGGCCTCGACGATCACACTGTCGGGCTGCCACTCTTTAAACTGCTCGTGCGCCATCGCTTTTAACTCCGGGAACTCATATTTCCCCTTGACCTTGTTCAGCAGGATGACGTTCTCCGTCCCGTCGTCCTCATTTGTCCACGTACCCCACGTATGGCACACAGAAAAGTCAGACCGCTGCTTGGTGGTAAGCGCCGTATCAAACGACTGCACAATAAAGTTAATTTTAGGCGGATCATCCTTCTCCCACCAGCGTATCCAGTCCCGTTTTATGATCGCAGCCTCGGCTGCGGTTGGGTTTTGCTGGTACTGAGCGAACCATTGCCACATGATGTGGTGCATCGACGCCCGGGTTTGCTGCAGAGATTCCAAAGACCACTGTTCTGGCCAGATTGACTTCTCTTCTTCTGTGTTTTCGTTCAAAATTGCAGGGAATTCAAACGTTTCGTACTTGTCCCCGCCCTCGTTCATGGCAGAGTCTTTAATTAGCCGCCCAATCAGGTCCCGCTGGTGCCACCTTGTGTGTAATACGCAGATTTTTCCCTCTGGCATCAAGCGGGTACGCAGGCCAGCACTGAACCACTCGTAAGTTGAGTCAAGGGAGCTGGTGTTTCCAGCCTTAATGTCCTGTTCTGACAGCGGATCGTCGGCAATAATCAAGTGAGCGCCCCGTCCGGCCAGCGCACCACCCACACCAATTGCAAAATACTCACCACCTTTGGTCGTATTCCACTGCGCAGCAGCTTTTGCATCGCTCGCAATGCTTGTTTGGGGAAAAATTGCCTTGTATTCCGGTGTCGTAATCAAATTTCGCACCTTGCGGGCCATGACAACCGCCAAATCTGCAGTGTGTGAGGCAACAATTACCTTGTGGTCGGGGTGTTTTCCCAAGTACCAAGCCGGATAGTAGATAGAAATCATCTGGGACTTGCCCATACGGGGTGCCATCGACACGGCAATCCGGTTTTTAACGTTTTGCTCGACCTCCATCAGCAGGCCGCCCAGTCTTTTTAGGTGCGCACCAAACTTATAGTTAGGATCAATTGCAGCAATGAACGACAAAAAGTCGTTTTGGGCCAAGCTTTGCCGCTTCCTGCCGTCCAACTCATCGAACATGGCAATTAATTCAGCCGCCTCATCCTTTGGCAGCTTCTTCGAAATCCGCTCAATTAACTCTGGCGTTAGTGTGGCATCCATTAGAGCGCCTCGATGTCAGACACATCTATTTGTATTTGGGCCCTATTGGGTTTTGCAGTGTTGTCCACCACTTCGGCTTCCAAAACTTTGGTCAGGCGTTCACGTAGCATCTGCTCCAACTCTTCAGTAGGCCGGTGGCGCATTGTAATTTCTGTCTTGTCGGTGAAAAGCCCAACGTCGCTGATCTTGCCCAGCATCTCTAAAGACTTTAGCCGGATCCGTGGGTCGGCATTGGCACTGTCCATGATGAGCTTGTTTGTTACGTAGGTCCTGATCTGCTGCGCTGACTTGATAACCACCTGATCGTATTCAGATAGCAGAGACTGCAGATACACCACCATGCCGGGGGACGACAAATCCTCGTCGGATGCAAGCGCATTACCGGAAAACACACTGCGTGCTTTCTCTTTGTCTTCGTCAGAAATTTCGTTGGGGGCGGGTAAACTGTTAGTGTCTACTAACGCGGACATGGCAGCAGCCACGCGTGTCTCCAGCGACTCGAATGTCGGGGAGTAGTTCGCAAGTGGAACGTCGTAATCTATAACTGGTGTGTACATGGGAGGGAATCGCACTCCTTAAGTTGAGCGGATTATATATGTTATTTTTTTCATGTGCACTTTATTTTTGCATGGGGGGTGTTTCCTGTAGCAAGGGGGTGGGGTCGGGGGATTGGGGTTTTTTATTTGGTTTGGCGTAGCGGGTATAGTTTGGATTAGGCTGGGGTATATTTTGGTTTTATGGGGCAGGTATAGTTTTATATAGCATGGTGGTTAAGTGGTGTTGGGGGGTTCAACACTCAGCGTATAGCGGACGGGGACTCCTAATACCCACAGCTTGGGGTTGGGGGGCGGTGGGGTCGAGAGAACCCGATAAAAAGATCTAAGGTTAGATCTAATGGTATCTATTGACAAGCCTTGAACATTCATGCACAATTCAGTTGTCAGTTAATTTTTACTGACGTTTCTATTCAACTTTTATTCAAAGGTATTCAAAATGACATACGTTTCAAAATCAATCGTTTCTACAATCTTCAAAGCCTTCGAGGGTGAAGCAAAGGCCGTTCAAAAAGCCCGCGCCATTCAAGATCAAGCAATTCAACAAGCCCTTGATGTAATAACCCTTGCATGCGACAAACCAAAGGCCGAATTCATGAAGGGCAATGCAAAGACAAACCCCGCGCGCGCCGATATCAAGGGCATTTTTGACGGCCTAGTTGAAAAGGGTTTCATTTCCAAGGCATCGGGCGCACAATATCAGACGGCCTTTTGGATAGCCTTTGAAACCGGTGTTGAATTTCAACGCGATCTTGTCAATAAAAAGTCAGACGCTAAAAAAGACGCTACACCAAAGGCCGGAAAAGTAACTTCAACTTCGCGCACTGACTTGGATAAAACCCTAAGCAAGGCCCTTGCTCAAGCCCGCATGTTAGGCTTAACTGAGTTCGCGGCGGAAATGCTTGATCTTTGCATCGAATCATTAGACGGGTTCAAAGAAACAGTACTTGATAAGTAATTGACCCCAACCCAACCGGCCCGCGCAAGCGGGCTTTTTTTCGCCCCGAGTTTTGTGTATAGGCGCTTATAGTATGCGTCTATAAAGCGTCATAGTAGTCTGACCGTGCGGGAGAGTGAGCGGGCGGGCGCGCGTACGCGAGCGTGCGTGAGCGATGGCAATGGGGGAAATCTTATAAGCTTAGAAGTTTGGCATGCGTGTTACAATGTAACAAAAACAATCAAAATGTTACAAAACGCCTGTAACGCCAAAAAATGCAAGGGCTTTTGAAAAAGTAATACTAAGCGTTTCAAAACAGATACAAAAAGATATAGATATATATATAAATTTATTTACTTTATTATTATGTTACATTGTAACGCACTTTTTAGAGAATACGGGTCAAAAAAGGGGCTATAGAACTATACTGGGTTTTTTGTGTGTTTGTGTGTATAGGTTATACGCACTTTTTTTGACGTGCGCTTTTTCTGAAAAACAGCGTTACTTTGTAACATAGCGTAAAAACAACACTTTTCGTCTATAATGTTATATAACGCTAACCTGCAAACCCGCATGGATGCTAGAACCCCACTTTCGTTACATCGTAACACCCCCTCTGTAACATCCAAACCCCTTTTGTAACATCGTAACAAGATCTATACTTTGCAATCTTCTAAGCTTATAACTTTCTATCAACTTGTGGTACACTCCCCACTTCATCAACTTCACACCCCTCAACTACTATGACTCATACCACCGCCATCATGCACGAACCCATGCACGAGTTGACCATCAACTTGCCTATCAAATCCGCTGAAGCTTTGGCTAAAACCCACGAAGATGGGCTCGAAGGTGCAACTGTTGCTGCCTTGCGGCTTTGGCTCAAGATCGGGGAACGGCACATCTCAATAGCCCAAGGCTACGCACTTGCAAACGGCATGTCTGTGGAAAAGGCAATCAGAAAAGCCATTACTGCTTTAGATGAGAAATCCCGCCAAACGCCCGACAAGTCACTGCGCAACATAGCGGCTGAACGAGATGCCGAAATCTACCGCAGGGCTAAAAATGGCGTGAAGCGCAAGATCCTTGCCGCAGATTATGACCTGTCCCTGATTCGTATTCATCAGATCGTAGCCGCAGGTAAGAAGGCAGACCCAGACAACACGCCTGAAGCCAAAGCCCGAACAGCCGCAATCTTGCGGGAATGGGCGGAAGCAGAATAACTATAAAACACTTGACAAGCTGGGTATAATCTGTTATAATTGATAACATCAAGTCGAGTAACGCCTCGGCTTGTCTCGCACCACCTACACCTATTGGGCGCACGTTCTTTAATAATCTATCAGTTAGGTCTTTGTGTAAGTTATAACCTTATAGCTTTGGGTTCAGTACTCAGTACCCCCAACACACAAGACCTTCGAGCCGCCGCTGTCTAAATGATAGAAGCCAAATAGGGTGCCTTGTGCAGTCCTCCCTCGGTGAATAGGCGTTGGGTTTAGCCCCAGTATTTTGATGGAGTAAGGATATAGGCAAGTGTCAACCATCCGGAAAGTCGAAATGCAATGCGAACGCTATGTACTTAATTGGGTGCAGTCCTCTCTAAGAAATTATGTATGACTGCTTGGTAGTTGGAAAGGTAGCCAATCCTGATATGCCAACACGACGCGCCCTATCGTACACAACAGGGGTATACCCCTCGCTGATGAGTTCAGCTTGTAGCCCATTCTGTGGGCTATGACTTGCATTTATATTTGCTGGCATTTAAAATAAACGCAACCCCGAAAGCTGGCAGGCTAACGGGGTCACTTCCCAAACCATCATGTAAAGGCATGACAACATGAGCAAACCAAATTCTACCCGCTTGCGGGAGCTTCTTAATTACGACCCTGACACTGGGGTTTTTACTCGTCGCATAGGAGTGCGCGGTTTTGCCGCCGGTTCTATCGTGGGGTCACTTACCAATAATGGGTACATCTACGCCACAGTGGATGGCTATCGTTGTTATGTACATCGCCTCGCGTGGTGCTATATGTACGGTGACTGGCCGGTCTCTGAGCTTGACCACATAAACAACAACCCCGCCGATAACCGCATAGCCAACCTTCGCTTATCTGACAGAAGTGCCAACAACCTCAACAAACACCGACCGCGTAGTGATAACCGCTCTGGGTATCGCGGCGTGGTAGCACACAACAATAAATGGCGCGCTGACCTCACGGTCAATGGTAAACAGCAGTACTTGGGTTTGTTCGACACTGCCGAAGCCGCATACGCCGCCTACCTGAACGCGAAAAAACTTCTAACCTTAGAAGAAAGAAAACCATGACTCACTACCACTTACCTATCTGCACATGTTGCTACGCAGTACGGATACCCCCTGCCCGAGCCAAGCTCGGCTATCGAACATGTATGTCGTGCGGTGAAGCCCAAGCACAGACACGCAAGCACACCATCGTGCCAATGCCAAAGTCCAACTACATCGTAGTGACCGACCGCAATCTACTCAAAGGTCTTAACTCATCACACAAGGGAGGTGTTATGTAATGGCAATCGTATATGGGAAACACAAGCCAAAGTTTGAATGGCTACAAACTGGATACCAAATGTGGGAGTTCGTCGTATCAGACATTCGCAATCAACTCGATGACACCTTGCGTGTCGGGTATTCATCTGCCACCGAAACATGGCTAATCTTTATCAATGCCCGCGAAGTGGGGCAAGCCCACACACTTAAAGAGGCACAAGACCTCGCAATCCTGCTATACAAACTGCACCCCGAATGGCGGGAAGAACCCCGTAACTTCTAAGCTTATAACTTTAGATCTAAAGGAAACTACCATGAACATGTACACAAAACTAATGATGCACCTTGAGCGTCACATGTATAAGAAAGGCGCAAACAAAGGGTCAGCCCCTGCCGATGGCACCAAGCGACGCAGAGACTATCACCGAGTCGTTAAGAACAACGACGGAACCATGGCGGTGCGATTGTTTGGCACAGACATACTGACTGCATACGAAGATGGCACTGTGCGAATCCATACCGATGGATGGTACGACCGAAGGCTAACTGTTCTGCGACTGAACGAGTCGTTTTGTTTCTTCACTGGTGTAAGTGTGGGCATGCGCATGCAGAATATCTTTAGCTACAACCAACCCATACTCAGCGTCAACGGCAAGAAGTATCGCTACTATGACGGCATCACTCTTAATGCCCAAGGCGAGATCACCACGCCGCTCCAAGCGTTCGAGCAAAAGCGCATCGACAAAGAAGAAACCGCAGCGTTTGCCGACGAACTAAAAGAGTCCGGATTCAAGGACACATTCCCCCTGCTGTATGCCACGACAACCATTGAGAACATAGCCGAGAACAACTACGAGTTGTTTGGTACGAAATGGCGGGACGTGCTTGTTGATAACAACCGAGCAGACAAGTGGCAAATGATTATTGCCCGAACTAAATTCTATCGTTACTACTCGTACCATCAAGGCAAGTATGTGACCGAAGAAAAAACAACCGCGAAGTCATGCTGGGCAACCATCATGGCCGAGTGCAAAAAGAACATGTATGTTGTGTCTCGCTCTGAGACATTCGTACTGTAAGCGGGGCGCAAGCCTATTTTTATAAACTTCTAACCTTAGAACTTTTAACCTTCCCAAACTTTCAATCAAAGGAAATCATCATGAACTTGTCCGTAAACCTCAAGCAAGCATCCACTCTCATCCGTAACGTGGGTACAACAAACACCATCCTTCTGCGTGGTCAGCCCGGCGTAGGTAAATCATCCATCCTTGCAACACTAGGCAAAGACCTGCCTGACTATCAGATGTGCTACATCGACTGTGCAAACTTAGACCTCGGTGACTTGGCCATGCCAGTCATTGACAAAGAGAACATGACGACATCGTATGCACCCAACGTACGCTTCGGTGTAGGTAAGAATCAATCCCGCCCTGTCGTGCTTATGCTTGACGAGTTGGGTAAGGCGTCCCGCCCTGTGATGAACATGTTGTTGCCGACTATCCTCGAGCATCGTGTAGGTGACGTACCCCTGCCGACTGGCTCCATCGTATTTGCAACAACCAACCTAGATACTGACGGCGTGGGTGACAACATCCCTGCCCATGCATACAACCGCATGACAGTAACCAACCTAGCCAACCCAAGCCCTGAACAGTGGATTGAGTGGGCATCAGACAACGAGATCTCCCCCGAGGTTATGGCATTTGCCAAACAGTATCCGCAAGTGTTCGAGTGCTACACCGACCTTGACCCCAAGGCTAAGAATCCATACATCTTTAACCCAATGACGGGCAACGTGAAAGCATACTGCTCGCCTCGTTCACTCGAGAAGGCATCGAACATCATCAAACAACGCACCATCTTAGGCGATGCAACCCTCCCCGCTCTTGCCGGTACAGTAGGTGAAGCCGCTGCTCGTGACATGGATGCGCTCATTAACTTGGCCGATCAACTCCCGCTATTCGAGAACATCGTCAAGGAACCATTCAAAGCCAAGGTGCCATCGAGTGCAGGTGCGTTATTTATTCTCGCCTTCATGTTGGCAGGTCGAGTGGATGCCAAGACTATCGACGCCGTGATGGACTACGCAGACCGAATGGCTAACGAATCGTTTGAGGCACATGCCCTCTTCATCACATCACTTGCATCCAACAAAGCCAAGGTAGGCATGGCGTGTAGCAGTCGCAAGTTCACATCGCAAGCTGCAAAACTCGGTAAATTCTTTTGAACTTCTAACCTTAGAACTTTGGGAGACCAACATGTTAATCATCGAACGAAACTCAAACGGCAAGACCATTGTCGTGCTGAAAAAAGACTGGCACCCTGATCGCATCAGCAAATCGTACACACCCCCACGCCCCCGCTATCACCTCTCGAAAGATGCGTGGAACATTCAAACAGCCTTCCTAAGGAAACAATCATGAGCCACATGTACGCCATTGCAAGACAACTGCAAGCGCCCGGAGTGCAGACAGTCGCAACCTTTAACCCTACACGCCTGACCAAGACGATACGCAACATGACCCGCAAGAGTATTGCAACGGGCTATCACACCGGTGGGTGGTCAAGCAAGAGTAGAGATGTGCGCGACCTAGTGTTTAGCGTTGCCGGTGAGAAGCCTATTGTGTATGCGACGCAATACGCAGACTACATGTCGTTTACAACGCCCCGTCCGATCACTGCTGACAACTTGTCCGAGATGATTGGTTTGTTCGAGGCTGACTGCACCCTGCAGAAGATGGGGTATGACGACAGTGAAGGTAGATACAGACCCACACGCTCAGACTTTTACAAAACAATTGACGAACGATGTGCACATAACATCACGAGGCTAAAGTTTGTTGAACATGCTAAGGCAGTCCATTTAATTTTGCGCACCGCCAAGTTAAGACAACAGATGGCAGAGGTATTTCTACGGGAACGCACAGTCGAGGAGATCGCCATAGCTGAGCGCATCGCAAGGTATCTGGACGATGACCTCGAATACAACATACCAACAACACATAAGTTCTAAGCTTATAACTTTTGGAGAAACACCATGAACGTACAAGACCGAATCAAGAAGGCTCACATCGCCATCATGCAACACAAAACCTTTTGCTCGTACAGCGGCATCCTCGCATGTGGCAAGGTCAAGGTGAACGACGACGTATCCACTGCGGCGACCAACGGGTGGGATGTTTACTACAACCCTGACTTCATCGAGCAGTACATGAAGCCTGACCCCGAGCTACGCTTTCTTATCTTGCATGAGGCACAGCACAAAGCCTATCGTCACTTACAGGTATGGCGTGCACTACACGACGAGAACGCACAACTGGCCAACATCGCAGCAGATCACTTCGTCAACTTGTCATTGGTTGATATGGATGCGGGTGAGGGGTTCATCAAGATGCCTAGCGTTGGTGTTCAGCCTGACCCTAAGTATCGTGGGTGGTCAGTCAAGCAGATCTTCGAAGACCTCAAGGCTAATGGTGAGGGGCAAGGTCAAGGCGATGGTGATGGCATGGATGAGCATGACTGGGAGAACGCAATGAGTGGCGACCCCGCTAAGGAGCAAGAGCGAGCCAATGAGATCCAACGCGCCATTCGTCAGGGTGAGATCGTGCGCCGCAAGATGGCGGGCAAAGGTGCCGGTGGTGCGGATGGTGTGTTCGGTGACTTGCTACAACCCAAGATCGACTGGAAGAAAGTAATGCGTGACTTCATCACCGAGACATGCGCGGGTCGTGACGAGTCCTCATGGCGTAAGCCTAACCGTAGGTTCTTGAGCTACGACGTTTACATGCCCTCAATGGTGGGCACTACTATGACAGAGCTTGTGATTGGCTTCGACACGTCGGGTTCAATCTTTGGTGGCGACGAAATGACTGTGTTTGTTTCCGAGATCAAAACCATCATCGAGGACATCAAGCCAACCAAGGTTCATGTGATCTATTGGGACACCGAGGTGGCAGGGCATCAAACATTCGAGGAGGGTCAGTTCGCTGTACAGAACTTGAACATCAAGGGCGGTGGTGGTACGGACGGCTCAGTCTTGTTCACATACCTCAAGGAACACAACATCAACCCTCAAGCCATTGTGCAGTTTACTGACGGCTACGTCGGCGACTGGGGTAATACCAATGTGCCTACCTTGTGGGCTGTGACGAGTGACTTGGTTGCACCGTTTGGTACGACTATCCGTGTCGAAGTTTGAAACTTATAACCTTATAACTTTGGGAGAAGATTATGGGATACAGATCAGATGTGACGGCACTTGTTTACCCTGTGAGTGGGGCGGAAAGCTTGCTTCACTACGACAAGCTCAAGCTCTTAATGAATACAACGTTCAAGGATTTTTTAGATGAGTGGAGCGAGCACTTCGTGTGGGATGACAAGCATCGTGTGCTTCAGTTTTCGGTGGAGTCCGTTAAGTGGTACGACGGATACCCTGATGTACAACAGTTTGGTGAGTTCCTAACCAAGATGCACGAGCTTGACTACGAGTACGAAATCATTCGTGTTGGTGAAGAAGATACCGATATTGAATACGACAGTACGGGTGACGCGCAAGGGTATCTGTGTGTGCGTAGAGAGATTGAGGTGCGGTTTTGATACAGCACAACATCGACGAGTACGAGTGGGTTGAGAAAGAATTCGATCGCTGGTATCTCATGCACAAACAACGTGACCATGCTATTGCCTTAGTGCAACACTTCGCAGGGTGGACAGTGCAGTTAGAAGGCGAGGACCCGCTACCTATGAAAGCCGATTCCCTCGAAGCAGCAAAAGCCATTGCAATGATTAACGCAACACAAAACTTTGAAAGGTTTAACGATGCCTACCTATACCCCCGAAGAACTCCGAAGCCAACACCCGAAGAGATTCGAAAAAGAGTATCAAAAATGGACAGAGTACGCCGCTGACTACGACTGGGCTGACTACATCAAGGAAGACTTTGAATCCCAAATGCAAGTGCAAGGCATCCACGTGGATAGGTTTACTTGGGACATTAGTTACTCACAAGGCGATGGGGCGGCATTCGATGGGCACGTCATGGTCTATCAGTGGATGGAGGCTAACCCACAGTACATCGAGCGATACCCAGCGTTGTACCTTGCGTGCAAAGCGGACGGTAGCTACATGACTTTGCGTGTATCTAATCGTGGCTTTCACATGCACACCAACGTGACCGAGTACTTGTATGAAACCCAACCCGAAGGGGTGTTCGGCATGCTCGATGATGAGGCATGGGTTGAGCTAGTTACCGAGCAGTGGGGCACTGCGGGACTCGAGGAAGAAATCAAATCGACATGCGAAAGGTTCATGTCAGACATGTATGACAGACTAAGGGATGAATATGAAAACATTACTAGCGAAGATGCGTTTGTGGAATCGTGCGAGTGCAACGACATCACATTTGAAATTGAAGGAGAAGAACATCATGTTGCAGCTTAGAGTAGGGGACAAGAACTTCTTACTACCGCCCGAGGGGTTAGCCACGATCATGGAAACTTTGAAAGGTTGCGAGGTCATGGAGGAGAAGCACATGGGTACTGACAAGGGTACGCAGGGGTATATGAATTCGTATGTGCCGATTGTGTACAAGCCAAGACTTCAGACCGCACTGCAGTGCCAACCCGTCGACGATGACCTCATCGACACCATCAAACTGACGATGAAACTAAATGACTACAAGCCTCCAACCTAATCTGCACGCGGTGATGAAAAACGTCAAGGACTACACACTTGGCGAAGGCAACTACCGATGGGAACATAACACCAACGGTGGATTTACTCTGCAACGAGAGCTAGTTGCATACGTTGATGTCGGTACAGATACACCAGAACGGAAACACGTGATGTGGCAATCCGTAGCCAATGTGAACAAAGCTAAACACGGCAACCGCTACATAGCGGAGGTCAAGGGGTACAAGAAACTATTTCCGTTTCTGACACTACGCGAAGCCATGCGAATGGCTAAGTTTTTATACAAAACCAAATAAAAGTTATAAGGTTATAACAATCATGAACTACTACACAACACAAACTGAAAAACCTATTGCAGGCGTCGCTCGTTCCGCCATGATGGTGGACTTGAACATCGCAATCTACTCGGGTCGTAAGCAAGACAAGAGTACGCAAGCCGAGGTCACTAACGCCAAGGGGTCAGGCTCTAAGAAGGCGGCATCGGTGTACAAGAACTTGTTTGCTGAGTGCAAAGAGTTAGATGCAATCACTAAGTTCCAAGCTCGTGCTCGTGCTGAACACTATCGCTTGACTCTCCCTTGGAATGACCAAGGTGCAAGGTTGTTGCCCACTGCAGCACTGCTTGACTACCAGAAGACAATGCAACGCTACAAAGATGAATTCAACAGACTCGTCGATGCGTTCTTGGACAAGTACGACACACTCGTAGCAGGCGCGGCATTCCAACTCGGTACCTTGTTTGATCGTAGCGAGTACCCAAGCAGGGGCAAGGTGGCACAGCGCTTTCGTATGGAGGCATCGTTCACTCCCTTGCCTACCGGTGGGGACTTCCGCCTTGACGTTGAGAGCGAAGTACAACGCACTCTGATCGCACAGTACGAAGAGAAGCTCGACGCTAAGCTCAGAGCTGCGAACCAAGATTCGTGGACTCGTTTGTATAACGCTATCAGTAAGCTGAGTGATCGCTTGACTGTGGATGAGGATGGCAAGAAGCGTACGTTCCACGACACGACAGTAACCAATGCCGTTGACCTGTGTGAGTTGTTGCAAGTGATGAACATTACGAACGATCCTGCATTGACGAAAGCTTCACGTAAGCTTGAGGAGGTATTGTCTGGGGTAACACCTAAAGAATTGCGGGAAGAAGATAGCACTCGTGCAATCACAAAACAAAAGGTGGACGAGATCTTAGGTGCATTTGATTGGGGGGTAGATGATGGGGATGCTGAAGAATCTGGTAACTGAAGTCATGGATTATGCAGATCATCAAGGGCGAGCGAAGTCCGACGCACTTCGCATCCTAGAACACAAACTTGGGTATCACAAAGACAATCCTATGTACGAATGTAGATACGAAGAACGAGGGCACGACTACACGCTCAAGCAATGGCGTGATGGGCATGAGACTGCATCTCGTGGGCTTGTGACTGACTTACCTGATTGGCTATCAAGAATCAGGGACGTAGCAACGGTGGGTGGGCATCTGAAGCGGGTGATGGTGCCTCCCCCTGACAACATCGTTTGGTTCACAACCGACGACGATGGAAACTTAATTAACTTTATGGAGCTTAAATGAACTATGACAACTTGACTGACGAAGAACTAATCCGGTTTGCCGATGGGCATTCAGGGCTAATCAAAGTTCTTTCTGAAAGGCTAGAGATGCGACTGCGTGACATGCAGGACTTAGCAAACACAATGCCTGACCCTAAACAACTTAACCTATTCGAGGACGATGATGCCTGACTTACAAACAGAAATGCAGAAGATATTGCAATCGTGGGACGAACCAAAAACAACTGAGGAAACAACCGTGTTTACAACAACTACCAATACATCTCGTGCAACATTTGAACTCGTGCGTGACAACCCCTACAAGTCCAAGGGCGAGTACATCAAACTGCTTGAACAAAAAGGATTTAAGAAATCATCTACCTCATCGTTGCTTGCACAGATGATACGGCAAGGGCATATTTCTGTGGATGACATGGGGCTGTTGCACACGAACTTTAACGAATACAGACCGCTCAAGTCTACTACCACGCTAAAGAACAAGGCAAAGAAACCAAAAACTTCTAAGCTTAGAACTTCTATAGAGCCAAGCAAGGAAGCATTAGCGGCAGCGGCGGAAGCGATGGGTAGTATCGGTATGAATAGGTTGATTGAAGTGCCTATTCGTTCAAACATTGAGGTCATCTTGGACACCATTACTCTGAGTGAGGCGCATGAGTTGTATTGCAAGCTGCATCAATACTTTGGTGGCTTATCTAAATGAAAGCCGTACTAGAGTTTAACTACCCAGACGATGAAGAGAAGCTTTTGTACGCAGTCAAAGGACCGCAGATGTACAGGGCTTTAGCTAATATCAAACTGGCAATCACAAATGATTTCAAACACAAGGCTGATCTTGAAGATGCGTTAGGCCGCGTGCGGGAAATCACTAATCAAATACTGACCGAACTTGACGCAGTATAAAACCCGTTCAATTTAAATCAACGAAAGTAAAAAATGGCTACCAAAGAAATCGAAACTAGTTATGTAATCTCTCCTCCTAAGTTTGCAACAATCGACTTGTACCTTGAGGGCATTGCCCCCTTGGTTGTCGAGCGTTTCAGCAAGAAAGCTGAGCTAATGGCGAAGATGCAAGAAGGCCCGTCGTCTAAGAGCAAAAAGGTACGTGACGCTCGTGACTACGAGAGGGAAGCGGAGGACGCACGTTACCGCAGTATGGATGGCTGGGAAGGTATGAATGCCGCCGCATTCAGGGCAGCAATGATCTCTGCTTGCCGATTGGTTGGGTTCAAGATGACGTTGGCTAAGTTGTCCACGTTTGTTGAAGCCGATGGTTGGGACAAGCAAGACGGTATTCCTTTGGTTCGTGTGTATGGTAAGAGCGATACATATACGGCGCACACTCGCAATGCAACAGGTGTGGTCGATGTTCGGTCTCGTCCAATGTACAAAGAGTGGGCGTGTAAACTGCGTGTCCGCTTCGACATGGATCAATTTAAAACAGCGGATGTAATTAATCTTGTAAGCCGTTGCGGTTTGCAAGTAGGTATCGGAGCAGGTCGTCCCGACAGTAAGGCTAGTGCCGGATGTGGGTTTGGTTTGTTCCGTGTTGTAGAGAGCGCTAACGAAAGCGCAGTCAAAGCCAAGTTTGGTATTAAATAATCCAAACACCGAAGCAGGCGAGGCTGGGCCCGGCGGGGTAAGGTACCGCAAGGCTCGGTTTGGCTGGGCACGGCAGGCACGTCGGGGACCGGCAGGGCACGATCAGGTGCGGCGGGGTATGGCACGGCAGGCTAGGCTCGGATTGGCATGGCGTGGTGCGCTTAGGTTCGGCACGGCAGGCGTGGCTCGGCGGGGAAGGGCTAGGTATGGAGTGGTCGGGTTTGGCTCGGCAGGCAAGGTTAGGCGGAGCACGGCAAGGCTAGGACGGGTTCGGTAAGGCAGGCAGGCACGGCACGGCACGGCTCGTTATGGCGGGGTCGGGCGAAGTAAGGCAGGCTAGGATGGGCTTGGTTCGGTATGGCATGGCGCGGTACGGGCTCAGTATGGCAGGCACGGCGTGGCAAGGCGCAGTGAGGTGTGGCGGAGTTTGGCAAGGCAGGCCCGTTGCGTTGAGGACAGGCAAGGTGCGGTCTGGTATGGCAAGGCAGGCATGGCTCGACTAGGCATGGAGTGGTAGGGCAGGCATTTTTATTTTTAACAAGGAGAAATCATGAACGCAGAACGTAAGTATTTAGAAACGATGGCGCGCCGAAATGGTGGTGTGCTACTTATTGATGATGTGATTGCAGTAGCTAAAGATGAGGACAACATCTTGCATCGCTACTTTGAGTGGGACGATACAGAGGCTGCTAAACAATTTCGCAGGGAACAAGCAAGGTCGCTAATCCAAAAGTGTAAGATAACTGTGGGCGACTCAACACCTACACATGTTCGCGCTTTTGTTAGCTTGCAATCTGATCGTGACTCAGGTGGTGGGTATCGCATGGTGGCTGAGGTAATGGCAAGCCAACACATGAAGGAAGAGTTCTTGCACGACTTACGATTAACCGTTGCACGTTGGGTTAAGCAGGTGCATTTGCTCGAGTCTGACTTGGCTGACTTAATTGTGCAGATGGATACGGAACTCAAACGATACGAGGCACAACAAGAATCGGCGGTGTTATGACATGGCCCTTTCCCCCATTCCCAAACCCAAAGGACAAGAACGACAAGCGAGAGCCGAAGTTCAACCCTGACAACTACGAGGATGCACCGAGATGACACAAGATGACGATGACATTCAAGACTACGTTCGCCCTTGGGTGGGTCTGACGGATGAGGAAAAGAAGAGTTTTTGGACTGCCGATCAAATGACCCAAGAAGAATGGGATGCGCTATTCAACGCCATTGAGAAAGCCTTAAAGGAGAAGAACCATGGATAAACCAATAGCATGGTACGACCCAAGCAACGGCATGGTAAGTACAGATAGAGACTGCCCTTTGTTTACACCGCTTGGTCAGGTGTGGGGTTTGTATCCAAAGCAAGAGTGGGTAGGGTTGACACAAGAAGAAATTGAAGATTCGTATGTTCCTAACTATCAGGAACAAACTCGAGCTGTTGAAGCCAAACTCAAGGAGAAGAACACATGAAATACTCACAGTCCAAACCACTTGTTGAAGAGCTGATGAGCATTGCAATACTGTTTCATGGAAGCCCAACCATGTTGCGCGAAAGAATAGCGGACGCTGTTGACAGGCACATCCCCGACCTTGACCCCGCGTGTATGGAGCGTGGTTGCCCTTGCATTGAAACATTCCCACCAAAGGAGAAGAACACATGATTCACACCGATGAAGACGATGAGTTCGAGCGTATTGAGCGTGAGAACACCATGAAGGGGCAGCCCTACCACTACGACGTTTACGTGTCGCCCTCACAGCGCAACACAGTCTTAGAAGAAGTGGCTAAAGAGATCGAGAAGTTCAAAGCATTTGGGCCAGATACGATAGGTAGTTTTTCCGCTTACATCAGGGATATGAAAAAATGACACCGAGTGAAATTGAAATGGCATGGAGGTTAATGTCCATGCACAACAGTGAGCTATTGCTAGAAAACGCAGAACTGCGCAAGCGCCTTGATGCCATGAACAACATCAGCGTTCGGCGAATTTTGTGGAGCAGGCTTTGTAATTTGTTTAGGAGAAACAGATGACAACCCAAGAAATACGTGACTACTTTGAACGTAAGGGCGTAAGCCAACAAGAAGTTGGTAGGTTTATTGGTGTGGATTCAAGAACCATTCGTAGGTGGTTTTCGGGAGATGAACCGCCCAAACTATTTTTACTTGCAATCGAAGCAGACATATTTAACGTCGAGCAAAGACCATCTGAGCGTGTCGTTAATCGACTGGTACTAAGGAGAAACACATGACAGCACTTAACCCATGGGAGGAGTTGGCGCAAGTAGACCGTCCGAGTATTTTTGCAGCCGACCCGTACTTTCGTGCGAAGAACCCAAGCAACCAGATCAAAAGCAAAGACGACCTAGGCTACAAACAGTTTGGCACGTTCACACGAGCCAAGGAAAGACAACCAAACAAACACGAAGGAACACTTGAACATGCCAAGACCAAAGCCCCCCGCCCCCCTAAAGGTACGATACGTACGTTTAAGTGACAAGCAGTGGATAATTTTTAAACAGCTTGGTGGCTTGGAGTGGTTGAGGGAAACCCTCGACAAGAAAGCCCCTATGCCCAAGCAGTACTATGACGCTTTACTACAGGAGAAACTAAATGATTGAAATGGTTCCAAACGCAGACGATATGCAAGTGAGTGGCAGTCACTACAAAGACATGGCAATCCAACCATGGACAGTAATGCAAGCCGTGTTGACCCCCGAAGAATTCCGTGGGTTCTTGAAAGGCAACATCATCAAGTACGCCATGCGTCAAGGCCGGAAAGATGGTAGCGACGACGCCGGTAAAGCACTGCACTACAAATACAAGTTGGAGGAAATGACCGATGGCAGCGACGCCTGAAAGCCTTGTAAAAGCCAAGATCAAAGCGATCTTGAAAGCCCACAACATCTACTACGCCATGCCGATTGGCACTGGCTACGGCAACAGTGGAGTCCCTGACTTTCTGTGCTGTATCAACGGACACTTCGTAGCTATCGAAGCCAAGGCGGGTAAGGGGCAGGCGACTGCCCTGCAAATCAAAAACCTTGACGCAATACAAAAGTGTGGGGGACATCCAATGATTATTCGTGAGGACAACTACGAGTATTTAGAGAACGTAATTAAGGAGTGCATGAACATGGAGCTAAAAAATGATGCAAGCAGTACAAGTAATTATTGAACGACTCAAGTCGCACCCCGAGGAATTCTTTGGGGACTTGGATGGGGAAAGGCTTATCGGACGTTACTCACCAAGGTTTGACGACATTAGGGAAAAGTTAGATGACTTATTGATAGAGAAACCTGACGTCGGACATGTACACCGCCTGTGGTATTTGGAGCCTGAAGAAAAAGCGGCGCTACTTGCCGCATACAAAGAAGCCCGTCGTGCAAGGTTTGAGGCTAGAACATTTCACCAATTGCTGACTAGGCAAGAAAAAAAAGAACGTAGTACGGTGACATATAAACCCGCAATGACTTTGGACGCGTCAGGCAATTTAAGTATTGGTACAGCCCCAAACCCGTGGGGTAACGTAATACCTAAACAAGAAGGAGAGCCCGTATGAGCGAAGAAATTTGTGATGGCGTCAAGATGCTGCTTGACCGCATGAAGAACAACCCCGAAGATTTTGACTACGAAGGCCGGTTGTATGGGTATCGCAACACAATGGACGAAGTCCTAAACGCCCCGCCTGCGCATCAACCGTTATGGTTTCTCAATGAAACCGAGAAGAAGGCATTGAGCGACGGTTACAGGGACATGCACAAGCAGATTTTCACAGCGAAAGTAGTGCAGGACATTCTTAGACCAACACCTGAGTACAACATCAATATGGATCAGCCGTATAGAAACCGTAGTAAGCTCATCACCCCACAGTACATGTTAAACGAAACTGAAAAGATACTCGAACGAGAGTTCGAAAAAGAATATGCCAAAACTAGTAGTTTTAGACCTTGAGTGCTTCTACTCGACAGAGTACTCGCTTACCAAAATCCCGACCGAGGAGTATGTGCGGTCGCCTCAGTTTGAGATGATCGGTATTGCAATCAAGGTTGACGATGGTGAAACAGTTTGGTATCCCAAACCGCAAGTGGAGAAGGTACTCAAAGAGTTCGACTGGTCTGATGCAATGGTGGTTGCACAGAACACAGCGTTCGATGGTGCGGTGCTTGACTGGCTGTACGGCGTAAAGCCTCTGGCTTGGTTTGACACGCTTGGTATGTCACGGGCTTTATTCCCACACGAGAAGGCGCATGGCCTAGCCAAGCAAGCTGAACGCATGGGTATCGGAGCCAAGGGCGATGAGGTGCTTCATGCCAAGGGCAAGCACTACGCTGACTTCTCTGCCGAGGAGTTGGCTCGCTACGCTGAGTACTGCATCAACGACACCGAGTTGACCTACACGCTGTTCAACAAGTACATGGCGCTGGGTTTCCCTAAACAAGAATTGAAACTGATGGACATGACTCTGCGTATGTTCATTGAGCCTGTGCTTGAGTTAGACAAGACGCTACTCGTTGACCACTTGGAAGCCGTGAAGGACGCCAAGGAAGCCCTGATGGAATCTGTGCGGGACTTCATGCTGAAAGACGCTGACCCCGAGTATGTACACGCAATCTTTAGTGAGGGCATGGATGGCATCAAGAAGCTACTCATGTCTAACGACAAGTTTGCAAAGGTACTCGAGAACTACGGCGTTGTACCGCCTACCAAAGTAAGCCTACGCACTGGCAAGTTAGCCTTTGCGTTTGCCAAGACCGACGAAGAATTTAAATCACTAGAGGAGCACCCTGATGCACGAGTCCAAATGCTTGTCGCAGCCCGCCTTGGAAACAAAACAACAATTGAAGAAACTCGCACTGAGCGCTTTATTGGTATGTCTAATCGAGGCAAGTTTCCTGTACCTCTGCGTTACTACGGTGCCCACTCTGGTCGGTGGTCTGGGCAAGATTCTGTAAACCTGCAGAACTTACCGTCACGCGGTACGAACGCAGGCAAGATCAAGAAGGCGATCAAAGCGCCCAAAGGCTACGTTGTCATTGACTGCGACTCAGCACAGATCGAGGCACGGACGTTGGCTTGGTTGGCAGGGCAGCAGGAGTTGGTGCAAGCGTTCGAGAATAAGCAGGACGTCTACCGCCTGATGGCAAGCCAGATTTATCAGATACCGCCTGAGGAAGTGACAACTGGCCCCGCCAGTCAGCGTCAGGTAGGCAAGACCGTTGTGCTTGGTGCAGGCTATGGCGTTGGGCACAAGAAGTTACAGATATTCCTCAAGCAACAGGCCGGTGTTGAAGTAACCGAAGCTGAGGCAAAACGCATCATCGACGCATACAGGAACACTTACTACAAGATACCCGAGTTGTGGCGTAGGGCAGACGAGGCGCTGATTGCGTTGCGTACAGGCAACGGCCTCCAAGTGGACGAGCAGGGGCTAATCAAGGCGGTTCCGGGGAAAGGGTTAACCCTACCTAGCGGGCTGTTCATCCAGTACCCAGACTTAGCCAAAGTGACTGATGAGAAAACTGGCAAAGACCAGTGGCGCTACTACTCCAAGGGCATGCCGGTGTACATCTACGGCGGGAAAGTTGTGGAGAACGTGTGTCAAGCGGTAGCACGTCAGGTCGTGGGAGAGCAGATGCTCAGAATCGGCAAGAAGTACAAGGTGGTGTTGACAGTCCACGATGCTGTGGCTTGTATTGCACCGGTTGAAGAACAAGAAGAAGCACAACGATACGTTGAGGAGTGCATGTCATGGAGACCAAAGTGGGCACAAACTTTACCGCTAGCCTGCGAATCAGGCGTAGGGGCTTCCTATGGGGACTGTTGATTGGTACACTCGGGGTTACAAAAATCAACCCAGTTTTTTCCATGACGCTAGCCCATTCCTACTCAGGCATTCGTGATTATGAAGGCTGTCCCCGCAGATACCACGAAGTCAAAATACTAAAAAAGTTCAAATCTAAAGACACAGAAGCGACCATGTACGGCACTGCTGTACACAAGGCATTCGAAGAATACATCCGTGATAAGACACCACTTCCAGCGAGTTTTGCGCACTACAAACCATTCGTGGAACCCCTTGCCAACTTCAAAGGCGACATCCGTTGTGAAGAGAAGCTTGGCATCCGCGCAGACTTCACCCCCTGTGGGTTCTTTGACAAAGACGTATGGTTCCGAGGCATCCCAGACTATCTTGCAATCAACCACGAGAAGGGCATTGCAAGGGTAGCCGACTATAAGACCGGCAAGTCAAGTCGCTACGCAGATAGCGCTCAGTTAGAACTTATGGCAGCTATGGTGATGATTCACCATCCCGACGTACATACCGTCAAGGGTGCGCTGTTGTTTGTTGTAGTTGGCGACGTTATCAAGTCTGAGTACACTAGGAAACAGTTGCCTGAAATCCTGTCTAAATGGGCTGGCAGGGCTAGTGCAATCGAAGCGGCTGTGGTGCATGGGGTATGGAATCCCAAAAGCTCCGCCCTCTGCAAATTTTGCCCAGTTACATCTTGTGAGAATCACAATGGCCACTAAACGCAATTACAAACAAGAATACGAGCGCTATCAGGGTACGCCCAAGCAGCTTGCCGCACAGTCCGAGAGACACAAGGCACGTCGTGCATACGAGAAGGCTCACGGCACCCTGCCGGACGATGTTGACGTAGACCACAAGAAGGCTATGTCCAAGGGCGGTACCTCCAGCCTAAGCAACCTTCGTGCCTCCACAGACAACTCCAACCGCAGTTTTGCTCGCACTAAAACCGGTGCAATGAAGTCGCAAATTTCCAAGCGCGAGCGTAAAAAGTAATGTAGTATGGAACCACTCGGCGAGCAGTTGCTGGGTTGTTTCATTGGTTCTTTCTCCTACCTGTAATGGGTTTGCCCAGTAGCTGTGCTACTGGGCTATTTTTGTCACCTCTATTCAAAATTTATTATGCAAATCATCGACAACAAAGCGTTGTTGTTTAACACGCGCAAAGCACCACAGATCACTTCAATCATTCCCAAGAGCAAGATACTCGGCTCCAACGGAGACGTTGACCAAGTGCTAGTCAACTGGGGGTTTGACGAAGTGCAACTCCTACGCAATCTAGGTATTCGTGAAGTGCCTAGCCCCATCCTTGGCCGATACGAATGGCCCGGAATGTTTACCCCGTTTGACCACCAGCGCACTACTGCGGAATTTCTCACACTGCATCCACGTTGCTTTGTGTTTAACGAAGCAGGCACAGGCAAGACAAGTGCGGCGGCATGGGCGGCTGACTACCTAATGAACCAAGGCAAAGTCAAGCGTGTGCTTGTTGTGTGCCCAGTGTCCATCATGGACACCGCATGGCGCTCTGATTTATTTAAGACTGTCATGCACCGCACGGTTGCTATTGCACAAGGCTCACGCACACAAAGACAGAAAGTCATTAGCGGTGACTACGAGTTCGTCATCATTAACTTTGACGGCGTGAAGGTTGTCAACAAAGAGTTGGCAGAGGGTGGGTTTGATCTCATCATTGTGGACGAGGCCAATGCAGTTAAGAGCGTGACCACTGACCGTTGGAAGTGCCTTGCGTCTTTGGTTAAACCTACTACACGCTTGTGGCTCATGACGGGTACGCCTGCCTCGCAGTCACCTCTAGACGCATACGGCTTGGCTAAGCTTGTGACGCCCGACTCAGTGCCTAGATTCTTTGGTGCGTTCCGTGACAAGGTGATGCTGAAACTCACGCAGTACAAGTGGGTACCAAAGCAAGACGCACAGCAGACAGTCCATCAAGTGTTGCAACCGGCCATTAGATTCACGAAAGCAGAATGCTTGGACTTGCCTGACTTGTTGTACTCCACTCGTGAAGTTCCCTTGACGGCTCAGCAGGCTAAGTACTATGACGCTCTTCGCAAACAAATGATGACCATCGCTGCGGGTTCGGAAATCACGGCGGTAAATGCGGCGGCTATGCTAAATAAACTTTTGCAAGTGGCGCAAGGGGCGGTGTATACGGATGATGGTGGCGTCGTTGAGTTTGACGTAGCTAACCGCATGAGTGAGCTTATCAATGTGATTGAGCAGACCGACCACAAGATATTGGTGTTTATCCCATACCGGCACACGCTTGAGATGGTAGAGAATGCTCTGCTCAAAGAAGGATACACAGTGCAGACAATTCATGGCGGCGTTGCTTCTACACGCCGAGCCGACATCATCAAACAATTCCAGACAGAAGACGACCCACGCATTCTGTTGTTGGTACCGCAGGCGACCGCGCACGGCATCACGCTGACTCGCGCTAACCAAGTAGTGTGGTGGGGTCCAGTAAGCTCCACAGAGATCTACCTACAAGCTAACTCACGAGCACACCGCGCAGGGCAAGTGAACCACGTTACGGTCACGCACTTGCAAGGCAGTCCAGTCGAGCGCCGTATGTACACCATGTTGCAAAACAAAATAGATTTACATCAAAGCTTAGTCGATTTATACAAACAGGAGTTGGAATGAAAACAAAATGGTTAGACCGCAGCTTAATGCGTGGCGGATACTTAACGCTTGTGACTACGCAGGCTGAATACAAACGCGCCCTAAAGGATATGGATGTGGACGCATCTGACCGGTTTGTTACCCCGGGCTCGTACGCAACTACGCATACTTTAAATAACAACAAAGGTGAGTTAGCCTTCATCGTTGGGGTTGATCTGGAGCGCATGAAAGACTTTGACTCCATTGCATTGGCAGCGTTGTTGGTGCATGAAGCTGTGCACGTGTGGCAAGGGACAGAACGCGAAGCCGGTGTCATGGGCTGCTTTGGCCCAGAAGGTGAGGCGTATGCCGTACAGAATATTTCTTCCGAATTGATGCACGCTTGCGCAAAAAGGCTTGACGGCTAAATTTGACAGTGTATAATTTCATACTCGTTCAACGCAAATCAAAAGGAATCACATGGATGCAAGTCAATTAGTCAATGTGTATATCAAAATACGTGACGCTAAAGAAACAAAAAAGAAGCAGATGGAAGCTGAGATTGCTGACCTCGATCAGCAGTTGGCCGCCGTAGAGCAAGAGCTTTTAGAAATCTGCAAGGCCACCGGACAAGATGGTGGCAAAACCCAACATGGCTCGTTCACACGAGCAGTCAAAACACGCTACTGGACCAGCGACTGGGACAGTATGTACAAATTCATCCGTGAGCATGATGCCCCTGACCTTCTCGAACGCCGGATTGCGCAAGGTAACTTTGCACAGTTCATCCAAGAGAACCCAGACAAAATGCCTGCTGGTGTGAATATCGAGTCGAAATACTCGATCACGGTTCGCCGTTCATCCAAGTAACCTCCCATTAAGGAAATCAAAATGAGTAACATGACACTTTTCAAATCCGGTTCCGTTATCCCTGACTACCTGCGCGAAGCCGCAGACGCCACTACCAAAGACATTGCAGGTAGCTCTGGCGGTAAGCAAATCTCAATCAAAGGCGGCGTGTGGCGCATGGTCGTAGGCGGCGAAGAAGTTGCCAAGAACGAAGAACGCGCCATGAACTTCGTGGTGATTGCATCTGGCAAAGGTGTGACACGTACGTTCTACGCAGACAAATACGAAGAAGGCAAAGACATTAAACCTGCCTGCTGGTCTGCCGAAGGCGTAGTGCCCAACGAAGAAGTGACGAACCCACAAAGCAAGTCATGCGCTACCTGCCCTCAGAACATCGAAGGCTCTGGCGATGGTAAGGCTCGTGCCTGCCGTTACAGCAAGCGGTTGGCTGTGGCTTTGGAGAACGACATTGGTGGCAACATCTACCGCTTGTCAGTCCCTGCCAAGTCATACTTCGGTCGTGCTGAAGGTGAGAAGATGCCACTGCAAGCGTTTGGTAAGTTCTTGTCAGGACACGGTATCCCGATTACAGGCATCGTGACCGAAGCTCGCTTCGACACAGCCGAGGCAGTGCCTGTGTTGAAGTTCCGTGCTGTACGCCCCTTGACGAAAGAAGAGTGGGAACTGGGTAAAGCACAGAGCCAAACAGAAGACGCTCGCCAAGCTATTGAGTTGAAGATGGTTCCATCTAAAGCTGAAGGCATGCCTGCGTTACCACAAGCGTTTAAGGAAGAGCCTGCCGCTAAAGCGGAAGCCGTAGCAGAGCCTGTCAAGCGCAGCCCTACCAAGCCTAAAGCTGAAACACCGGCTCCTAAAGACGTGTCTGATATTTTGAACGACTGGGCTACTGACGACGATGCGTAATAAGTTGCGGGGGCACTACACCCTTTTCATTCAGAAAGTTGAAGATGCAGATCAGAAGCCGATTGTTATGCAGTTGGCAGATGTTTGCATCAACAAAGGTACACCCATTACCGAGCTTGCGCAGATGTTTGGCGTGACTCGTGCGACTGTGTACAACTGGCTGACTGGTAAATCGGTGCCGCGCGCCCGCCATCAGGCAGCAATGCCTAAAGTTATTGCACGTCTTTCAAAACGTAAGTAAACCTCGTGGGGTGACAGTTAGCGCTGTCGCCCCTATTTTTTCCCCTCAACCCAGTGAGGTTCTGTGACTGACTTTCTCAACTCCGTTTTACCTACGCAGGGCGTCTATTGCACTGTGGGTATTCGGTCAGGTGCTGTCAAACAGTCGTTCCAAACAACGATTGAAGACGTGGAGGCTGTCGGCTCGGGTATGGATTCTCAAGGCGTAGATGCGTACTTCGCACTCGCCACATTCAACGACGACTCAGGTCGCAAGGTTGATAACGCCGCTTTTCTGCGGTCGTTCTTTCTAGACTTAGACTGCGGAACTGGTAAGCCCTACGCTGACCAAGCCGCCGCTGCCCAAGCACTATCCATATTTCTTGCTGATACACAACTCCCAAGCCCAACGCTTGTTAATTCAGGTGGTGGACTCCATGTCTACTGGCCATTGACTGAAGACGTGCCTGCATCCGAGTGGGTGCGACACGCGAAATCCCTGAAGCGCTTGTGCGCTCAGAAGAAACTATTTGCTGATCCGGCAGTTACTGCCGACGCCGCACGTATCTTACGCATACCCGGCACACATAACTTTAAAAACGAAACCTCGAGACCTGTACAGATTATTGCAATGGGTACGCCTGTATCCCTTGCTGAGTTTACTGAAATGCTGCCTGCACCGGCGATGGACCTGAGTGCGGCTAAACAGTTTGGCATGGACGAGACATCTAAAGATCTTGGCGGTGAGTACCCCAAGTGTTCGTTCAAACGCATTGCCATACGTAGCTCCAAGGGTAGTGGCTGCGCTCAGATGAAACACGCGTTGCAAAATGCAGCTAGCCTTGAGGAACCGTTGTGGCGAGCCGCCCTGTCTATTGCAGTGCGTTGTGAAGATGGCGCTTCTGCTATTCATAAGATTTCACGCGATCACCCTGACTACGACGCCGCAGCAACCGAAGCTAAAGCGGCTGAGACCAAAGGTCCATACACATGCGAGTGGTATCGGGACAACAACCCATCGCTCTGCCACGAGTGCCCACAAAAGATTTCTACCCCAATTTTGTTGGGTAAGTTTGTTGAAGCTGCACCAGTTGAAGACGACCAGTACATCATTGAAACGCCTGAAGACGAATCGGCACCGGCACTCACAACGTCAATCCCTGCATACCCATTCCCTTACTTTCGCGGTGCGGCAGGTGGCGTGTTCAAGAAAGAACGTACGCCCGATGGTGAGGAGAAAGACGTTGAAATCTACCCATACGACCTATACCTGACAGAGAGGTACTTTGATTCGGACAAGTATGGCAACGGCGAAGGTGAGATGGTGGGACTGAACTTGCACATGAAGCAAGACGGTATCCGCAGGTTCTACGCCCCCGTGACTACCTTGTTCACTAAAGACAAAATGCGCGACTTGCTGATTAAAAACGGCGTAGTCGCATACGGCAAACACTTGGATGCAATCATGGCTTATTTTGCTTCGACACTACGTAAACTGCAATCGCAGTACGCTGCGAACAAAACTCGCAGCCAAATGGGATGGACACCTGACGGGCTTGGCTTCGTTGTAGGTGAGTTGGAATATACAGCGGCTGGCACTAAGCTAGCGCCCCCATCAAGCGGCACACGCGAACTTGCGGAATCATTTAAGGCAACGGGTACTTTGGAAGAGTGGAGCAAGATTGCAAACTTCTACAACCGTCCCGGCCTTGAGACCCACGCGTTGGCGTTGTTCTTTGGTTTTGGTTCACCCTTACTGAAATTCATAGGCCCCAAGCAAAATGTAAAGGGCGCTCAGATTCACCTGAAGCACAACGGCTCAGGCTCTGGCAAGTCAACCGCGCAGATGGTCATCAACTCCATCTTTGGGCACCCCGATACACTGCTGATGAAGAAGGAAGATACATACGCTTCCAAGATGCACATGCTTGGCATGATGAACAGCATCGCGTTTACTGTTGACGAGATTACCAACGAGAAGCATGAAGTGCTGTCTGACTACGCTTATGGGTTCACCTCAGGGCGAGGCAAGCACCGTATGGAAAATCAGGCCAACAAGTTGCGTATTAACAACACCACTTGGTGCAACATCACAGTCACGTCAGGCAATGCGTCTGTTGTGGACATGTTGCAGAGCGTTAAGAGCACGGCAGATGGTGAGCTTCGCAGGGTTCTTGAGGTGGCATTCCACACCTACGAAGGCGCTACCAAGGCTGAGATTGACGCAGTGTTTGGCAAGCTGCTGACCAACTACGGCGTAGCCGGTCCGGTGTATATCCAGTACATCATCGACAACCATGACCATGTGTTGAATATGCTGACCAAGATGCAAGAGAAGGTGGACAAGGCGCTTGACCTAGACCAGACAGACCGTTTCTATTCTTGTTTATTGACATGTGCCTTCGTTGGCGCGTTGATTGCCAAGAAGCTTGGCCTGATTGACATTGAGATTCCCCGCATCTATCAGTACGCATTAGGCGTGGTGGGCGAAGCACGTATTGCAAACCAATCTAACATCGGCAACTCCCTGACGATTGCACAAGAAACCCTTGGCGCTTTCATCAACGAGAACGTCAACAACGCAATGGTAGCGGCATATACCCCCAAAGGTGGCTTGCCCGAGCGCCCCGCGATGATGCCCAAAGGTCAACTGCGTATGCGGTATGACCCCGACACCAAGACGTTGGCTATCCCTGTGGCTGAGTTCCGCAAGTTCTTCACATCACGGCAGGTGGACGTCAGAGAAAGTCTGGCTAAACTGACTGCTGCTAAGTACTTAAAGTATGACGGTAAGTCACATCCAACTCGTATTGGTGCCGGTGCTGTGGGCGGTTTAAGCGGTATCGCAGTGCGCTGCTACATCTTTGATGGAGACGTAATTGGCATCGACGAAACGGCGTTCACGCAAGGCGAAGGCCAAGACACAATCTAAGCCAAAGCCTGTACCTAAACCGGTACCGAAGCTAGCGGACAATCTGCGAGTACTCACCCTTTGTGGGGTGGAGTACTTTATGCAGTGGGAGAAGTTGCTCGTTGGGGCATCGTTTTTTCTACCAACGACGGCAACCCCTGTGCAAGTACGAGCTGCCATTGCCCCCGCGTCTAAGTTTTTCAAGTTTAGATTTGAGGTACGCTCCCGCTGTGAATACGGGAGGTATGGTGCTCGTGTCTGGCGGGTTTACTGAGCCTTGCGGATTTCGTTTTTGGCTTCCCGCAGCCAACCGGTTAACTCAACTTCCATCTTTTTAATTTCGTTGAGTTCTGACTCACGCTCTTCCTTACTCATATCTGCAGCACCGTCGGGGCTGTTCAAGAATTTACGGTAAGCACGAGTGCGTTCAAGCTGCTCAAGCGTGGAGTTTATTGCAGACTCAAGCGCCAGTTCTTCTTGGTGCGCGTCAGCGTAGGCTTCAGCTCGTGCAATATCAGTCTTCATCAATTGACGCAGAGTGTTATTGGCTTTACCAACTTTCTCACGCTCGTCGTAAAACTCAGTCAAACTACGAGTGCCAATTGGGTCATACAGATAGTTGCTCAGCAGTGCGTACTTGTGCAGTGGGCGGTCGATTCGCGTTGGGTTCAGCAAGCTGTCTGTCATCATTGTCACAAGCGCGGCGGTAGAGCCAAAGTAGCCATTGAGCATGTTGTCAATCTGGATGGGTGATACGGCATCAACACCAATCACGTCACGGCTAAAGTTAGAGATAGCTTGTGCCAACTCAGACGTTCTAGACGTAGTCCGCATGCTAGGATCTTGCTGCTTTTGGTAGATACCTTCCAGTTCGCGCCCCGTGAAGAACGAGTAGTTTGTCCACGCTTCAATCAGTGGTTTGACCGCTTGTGGGATTGGCACAGTGCGCTCAATGTATTGCTCTGCCATGTACTTAGCAGATGCGCGGATGGCTTCCAGAGCAGTCTGCTCTTCAGGCGTACCGGAGCGACGCAAGTACTCAACCACGGTCTCAGGAATTACCTTGAAGATAGCGCCCAGTTCGCCCGGCACAGGGATCTTATACCCACCGGGGAGAATCCAGTTGCCGTTGCGAGTCCGCAAGTCCATGTCTTGGTAGTCTTCATCTTCTCCTGCAATCAGCGCATACAGGGCGCTCAACGCGGCCACAGTACCGGCACGACTCCAGAACAATTGACGGGCTTGAGCACGACCAACCGACGAGCTTGAGTCCTTGCCAGATGCTGCGCGATACAGAACGTCCATACCTTGCACGTAGGCGTTAAAGAACGGAATAGTGGCTGTGCCAACCGCAATAATTTCACTGGCTCCACGGCGTCGGAAGTTGATGAACTCACGGGCACGGGTCTGTGCCAACAATCTGTCGTTGTTGGTTTCTAGCATTGTTTGCTCGTAGATTGCTTTACGAACGGCCAAGTCAGATGCGCGAGTAATACCATCGAGTCGGTGCAAGATTGTGCCCAGTGTTTTAGACCCTGCAACTTCGCGTTCACGATAGCCTAAGTCTTTTAGTAACGAAACGGCAGGCTTGCCAGCCTCAAAGTCGTACTCACCAGTCAGTCCCAGCGCACCAAACTCCTTGACAATTGGATGCTGAATACCACGCAGCTCAGACACGGCCAGCTTGCCAAAGTTAGCCAATGACATACGCAGCAGCGCACCGGGGTTCTTCACACCAGATGTAAGCATCGCACGCTGCACGTCATCCGTTACCTGCTTCAATGCGAACGGTGGCAAGATTGTGACTGACTTACGCAGAATGTTAGAGAAGGCACCCAGTGTGCGCATGAACGCCATTTTGGGTGGGTTAAGGTCTTGGAAAGCGGCAGCGTCATATTCGGATGGCAGTTCCCAATACATTAGCTCGCCGTTGACATACGCTTTGGCGGTCTTGCTTGCCGTGCCGGGGCTACCGCGTGTGAACTTGGCGAAACCTAAGTCTTCCAAGGCGCGCAGTGTTTGGATACGAGCATCGTTCTTCATCACTTGGCCGACCATCCAGCCCATGGTGTTCAAGTAGTTTTCAAACACATTGCCAACTGGACGATCAAACGAACCAACCAACTTGGGGTCTTTGGTCAATGCCAATGGCGAGCGACCGGTTGTGCGCTTAACAGCAGAAAACTTTTCAGAGAAATCATCAATGCGGTCAAATGGCACATAGCCCACTACCGACTTCCACTCAGCAGCAGTTTCTTTAGATAGGCGACCTACGTCAACCATCTTGTCAATCAATGCGAGACGCGGCTTGTCCATTGCCTCATTCATCTTGGCATAAATTGGATCGGAGTTGTATTCCGCAACCAAGACCGCACGGTCTCTGTCATTAATCTGCTTGGGGAAGTCCGGATTAACCTTGAGCACTTCGTCCAAACGCTTAGCTTCCACCACACGACTTGCAAATTGTTCGGCTTTTGTTTTGGTGCGGCCTGTCTTTTCACCCCATGCGTAGATGATGTCAAACACATCCATTGGAGCGCCGTCACTCAGGGACTCGACACGGTATTGGCCTGTAGTTTTGTCCTTGGTCAGGGCGCCTTTTTGGAAGTACTCCAGCAGAAGTTTGCTGTAATCCTGTGCCTGACGATACAGACCCATTGGGTTAAGTTTGCCCATTGAATCACGCACTGCACCGTTAAAGGTACGGCTAAACTTCTCTTCAATAGCGGCAGCCGAGTCTGCCACCGCCACGCGGAACTTAACTCCTGCAGAGGGGTCGCCTTCTTTCTCGACGCCTTTGATTAGCCCTTTGAGCCCGCGCTCATTTATGGGTGTCAGTGGCCCCATACTATTCACAACGTCTTGCGGTGTGTAGGATGTAGAGAACAACTCTTTGACTTCGCCTTTGGTGGGGGCGGTTTTAGCCTCAGATACGAACGAACTCTTGGCAATTGCTAGGATGTCCTGCGCCGATAGGTCTTTGATACCAAAGCTTGTGCCCAACGCTTTGTTGAGCGATGTGACGATTGCATTTTTAATTTGACCCCACAAGACTCGCAGGGGGCCAACCTTTGGCAGCGTGCCAGCAGCTTCAGACAGCGCCATCTCTTCGATGAAGTAGGCGACCATTTCGTCACGGCCCACGCCTCGTTTGAAGTCGGACATGGGGATGCGTTTGTACGCGGTCTGCGCCATCTTAGCTTCGGTAGAGCCATCGCCCTTTGCAACCATGTCCAAGATACGGTCAATGACGGCGTTGTATTGTTTCTTCCCGAGCAGTTTCTCCATGCCAAGGTGGGCACCAACTTCATGCAGTGCTACCGCCATCGAGCTACCGGATGGGATGCCATTTGCATACAGCGTAACCTTCTCGCCGTCGTAAATACCACCGATCTTTTTGCCTGATGGATGCGCTTCTTCCAGCACAACTTTGCCTGACTGCACCATGCGGCGCAGTGCTGTGCCCAACACACCCTTAGAGTTCTTGACTTCATCTTTCAGTGCGTCAAGTGATTGACCGTCAGCTTTGGCAACAGAGCGTAGCCCCTCAACACGGGTCAGAAATTTGTCAACGTAGTCTTCATTGCCTTTACGATCTGCAGCGGACGCGTTCATCGTTGGGTCATCCAACGCATCCATGTTTTTCTCAGCCTGCTTGCGGGTGGCGGCTGGTATGGACTCGTCGTCGATGATGTCTTGCAAGCGAGTGTGTCGACTTTTTACAGACTTAGGAGCCTCAGGAGCAGGCGGTGCTTTAATCTCTTTGGCAGGGGCAGCTTTAGGAGCTGGCTTAGCAGCTTTCGTTGGTTTTTCAACAGGTGCGGCAGGGGCAGCAACAATAGGAGCAGGAGTAGGAGTAACAGGTGCATTTAGTGTAGGCTGAGCCTCTCCCGTAACATCAACTCCCTCGCTAACAGGTTGTCCAGCAGGTGCCAATCGGAGTCGGTCAGGTGCTGCAGGTGTTCTGGCGGGGGCGGATACTCTGGCTCGGGGTTGTACAAGTTCGGCGCTGGTAAGCTCACTAGGTACTCCCACGCTTGGCTCACCTCGTCCGGGCTGAGGTCTTGGCTTAGGCAGATTCGTCTTGGTAGGGGTCGGGACACGGGTTTCCTCCTTAAAGCCTTCAGGTACGGGCGCAGTCAAGTATTTCAATATCTGAGCGCGAGAGCCTGTACCCAACAGCAAGTCTGGGTTATTACCAACAAGTACTTGGATTTCCGCAGGGGTTTTGCCAATTACATTTTGCTCCATCCACTTTTGGGAAGTACGCATGGGAACGCCGATGTCTTCCAAGTCCTGCATGGTGATTTCTGTTGGGCGGGCAGGGATAGGCAGGTTGCGATTTACGTTTCTATCTTCAGGCACGGTGCGCAATGGCAACCGATACTGGCCGCCTTTACGCTCTTGTTCTTTTTGCGCAATATCCGCAGCTTCTTGGTCTTGTGTTTCCTGCAGCCTGCGGCGGGCTTCTTCCTGCTGTATAGATATCGTAGGTCTTGGCTGCTCCATCTCCGCAGCTTCAGGCCGGACTACGTCAATTTCGGGGAACAAACTCGCTTGTGCAGGCTGTTGTGACAGCCCGGGGAATTGTTCCTGCAACTCTGCTTGCGCTTGTTTTTCTGCACGAATACTTGCAACTTCCTGCTCGTGCAGGCCCAAGACCATATCGTTTAGTTCGGCAACACGGGCCTTGACTTCAGGAGTTTGTGGCTGTTGTTTGAGTGTTTCGCGCTCTTTGACAATATCTGCGTAGTCACGCTGGAAATCTAAGCCTAGTCCAAGTTGTTCACCTTGGGGCGCGGCAGGCGTAGGCTGGGCAGCGGGCTCTTCTTTAGGGGTAGGCACACGCTCACCCATTTCCGCTTCGCTAAACAAGGCACCTTGCGTACCTACGGGCGCTTCGGGGGCTATCTGCGGGCCGGGCTCAGCAGGGGGTGGAGGTGTTGGCGTTGAGGGTTTCTGTGCGCGACGTCCGGGAATTGCCATATCCAGCAACACACTGGCTAACGCACCAACACCAGCGCCGTATGCGCCTTCTTCTCCAGAGCCTTCAAGCAACGCTTGACTGGGTTTATATACGCCTTTGGCAATAGCGTTTTGGGCGATGGCTTGCGCAGCTTCCGTAGCGCCTTCAACTCCACCGGACATTAACGCCCTGCGGACAACACTCAAAGACTTACCGACACCGCCGGGAAGAGCTGCAAGGGCCATATCAATGGCTGTATCAAACCCACCGGGAAGAGTGCCTAAAGCCGTAGCTTTGCTGCGTTGTTCTGCAGTAGCCCCTTCGCCCTCTGCACGAGTGCGTGCTTCACCAGCGCCTGATGCCAAACCCATACCGATACCGGCAGCGATACCGGGGGCACCCATAAAGGCTAATGGAACGGCAGGGACGATTGAGCCTAAGCCCTCACCAAGTCGACGACCTACGGACTCTTCATACCCAGCGGCGGCAGTGAATGGCTGTTTGGCAGATGTGGCTACAGACTTGATTTTCTCACGGGCGGTTTTCTCTATGTCCTCTGGCAATAATGCAGAGGCACCGGTTGCTGCGCTTTCAACCAGCCCAACAGCACCGGGCAGAACGCCCTTGACCAACTCTTTAACGTTGCCCAGAACTGTTTGTTCTGGTTTTGGTGTTCCAGCCTCGGGGTTCTGCGCAAGAACCGCTTGCGCCACCTCCGCATCACTTGCCCCCGGCGGGCCCTCAATTTGGTACGTTTGTCCGTTTGGTGCTGTGATGCGATACAGTGGCATGTTGCGTCTCTATTTAACGACTTGGGCTTTACCCCAGCCGGAGGTACTGGTTCCGCCGGGGCTTGCTGCGCCGGGGGCTGTTGCCATTGTACTAAGCCCAGCCATTTTTGCAATCTCAGCATTAACAGCGGCCAATTGGCGGCGCAAATCATCACCGGCTTTACCCATCATGCGGGGGTCTTTTAGCTGGTCTTTTAGGCTGGTTTGCAATGCCTTAAGTTCATTTAACTGTTGTTTATCGCCAGCTCCTGATCCAGCCACACGACTGGCAGCCCTACTTGCTTCAATTTCTTTTTGAGTTTTTATCCGCATCATCTCAATAGTCATTTGCTGACGCTGCTCGATTTCTTTGTCCTCAGACAAACCAAGAGATTTAGCGATGTCTTTGCTTTCAGATTTAACTCTGTCTTGCTCAGTTTTGGTAAGGTTAAACAAGCCAAGTCTTTCGTTGTATTCGGCTTCTTTCTTCTTGGAACCAATGTCAAGAATCCTATCAACCAAAGCATCTTGTTGGGCTTGACGTTCTTTTTGCAATGCCTTTACTCTGGACGCGCCTTTGGCTCCAGACTCCATCCAGTTGCGGCCCCCGCCCTCTGCAATTGCACCCAAGTACTCCATCAAAGAATCAAAACCGGGTTCTGGGTTTTTTAGGCGCTCTTTGCGGGCTTTAAGTTCGGCGGCCATTTCGTCATAGACAGAAAGATCTTTACGGCCAACTTCTTGTAAGAATTTCTGCTTGTATGCCTCGGGATCAAATTTTTGATTTTCAGCAAGCATTTTTCTTTCGTAGTCGCGGCCAACGCCCACTGATGGCAGACTAGCCAAACCGCTTGGCATGGGCGCGCTATCTACACCGCCAGTAGTTGCACGAGACGGTGCGGGTCTAATGTCGTCAGGAGAAGTTCCCACTATTGGCTTTCTGGGTACTAAATCAGGGTTAGTGCTTTGTCCCGTTTGGGGTTTAACAGCAGCCAAGCGTTTGAGTTTCTCGGATTCTGCATCCAAGGTAGCGGGAGGTGTAGCTGCCGCCGGTTTTTCTTCCCGATCACCCGCAATACCTAACAGACCCATTAAGCCACGAAGACCGCTGCCACTAAATGCTTTCATTACACTAGCGCCGGGCATAGCGGCCAATGTATTGCTTAAATTTCGCTCAAACTCACCGGACATACGGCCCGTAGAGGCAGGGGCTTCTCTGCCGCCGGTTGGGATTTGCGACATCAATGCCTGACGACGAGCTTCATCTTCTGCTTCTGCAAGACGTGCGGCTTGTTTACGCGCAACATAGTCGGCACCTTGTTGTTGCAAGGTGTACTGTTGGAGCTTTTTCTTTACGTCTTCGTCCTCAACGCGGCTTTCATCTTCACCGTTAAATGCAACGATACCGCCACCTGCATAGTGGCGACCAAGATTAGACATAAGCTGCGCGATGCTTCCTCCGCCAGCGGCCATAACGGGTTGTCCTTGCATGGGTGGTTGACCTTGTGGCATAGGTGGTTGTCCTTGTGGGCCTTGAGGCATACCTTGTGGCATCTGTGAAGGTTGAGCTTGTTGTCTTTGTTCAGCACTTAACATCTGGCGTAGCTTTTCTACAACAGACGGCTGAGCACCGCCAGCCTGCATAGCTTGTTGGTTCTGCGCACTGTTACGCAGCTCAGTGATTTTCTGAAGTGCAATGGCTTCTTCCAGATCGGGCGGAATGGCTCCGGGCGGTTGACCTTGCTGAGCCTGTTGTACTTTGGCCTGCAAGGGCTGTGGGTTGCCCTTAAACGCATCAACAAGTTGTTCAATACCCATGATAATTCCTTCTGATAACTGTGCTCATTTTATTGAAATTTCTCTTAGCGTCTACGGAGAAGATTTACTAAACCGCCCTTGGCAAACATTTGGTTGTAATACCGGTCATCCAAATCTCGGCCATAGCCTCCAGAACGCCCAAACCCACCTGTGCCGTCAAACTGGAATGTTCCCTGATTTTGCTCTTCAGAAAAGTCCTGAGTTGGTGGCGGAGCAGAAGGCGGAGGCGGCGGTGGTGGCGGTGGTGGCTCAGGAGGCGGTGGGTTATACGCATAAGACGGTTCTTGCCTTGGCGTAAACATAGGCTCAGGCTCAGCAGGGCGTGCCGCCGCCGCAGCTAAACCACCAGCCAAACCTAAACCTAAACCCAAGCCCCCGCCGCCATCCGAAGACGCGGCGGAATCTACTTTGGGGATCCGGACCCTCCAAGACCCAAAGTTTTAAGTAACTGATTCACAGTCGTCGCACCACGAGCCGCATTGGTAAGAGCGTCTGGCTCCGGCATTGAGTAGTTAGTTGCAGAAATTGGCAAGCCTTGGAGCATGGACTGCTGGAACTGAAGCATCTTGTATGGGTTGGCACGAGCTTCTTCAAACGCAGCCTTGTCCGCTGCAATACCTTCAGCTTCAATACCACGCTGAGTAGCGCCAAGACGTGACTGTTCTTGCAACTGAGCCAAGCCCAACTGACCACCAGAAATACCCAAGTTACCTTGCGTCTGTGCAGCCTGCAGACCGGTCTGAAGACCTTGTAGACCCAAGTTTGCACCAAACTGACGGGATTGCTCGGATGCTTGTTGAGCGGCTTGACCGTACTGAGCAGCTTGCTGAGCCGCAGTCATAGACTGGCCTTGGTTGAACTGACGTGCAGCTTCTTGAGCTTGCTGTGCAGACATACCGTACTTAGCCATCATGTCAGCGGCGGTCATACCCTGAGTAGCACCGAATTGCTTAGACTGCTCAGATGCCTGCTGTGCCTGCATGTTACGGGCTTGGTCAGCATTGAACTGAGACATAGCATTCTGGAACGCAGTGTCATAACCCTTACCAGTAATACCAGCTAGGTTAGTGCCAAGGTTACGTTGGTTCTCTGCGGTCAAAATAGCGCTACGGCCACCACCAAAAGCACCGGCCTTGGTCATCGCGGCTTTGTTTGCTTGCTCGCTAATGTTTGACTGACGGCGAGCCTCTTCCAGCTGTGGGTTCAAAGAAGCTTGCAAGTACGGATTCATGTACTGTTGGGCTTGCTCTTGACCAAAAGTACCTGATTTAAACGTTGTACTTTGGTACGGGTCGGGTGCTTTGAACTGGTTTGTAAACTGCGTGGCAGCAGAGAGTTCTGGTGCTTTGAACTGGCTATCAAACTTTGTTGGATCGTAGCTTATGCCTTGAGCCTTGGCAGCAATATCGCCCGCAGTCTGCGTAGCTTGACCAACACTGCTGGGCACAGACAGATTACCTGCCGCTTGGAATGCTTGCTGTTGTAGACCGGAAGCGCCAGCCGATAAAGGGCCGCCATACTGTTGATATGGGGCACTAGCCAAAGCCTCAGCTTTACCAAGCATGTTAGGCACATAGTCACCAGTCCAGCTTGCAAGTGTTTGCTCCGAGCCTGTTACGCCAGCGGGCAAAGCGCCACCAGTTTGATATCGCTTAACTGATCCGCCTTCGGCATAAGCATTTGCCAAACCACCGGGCATGAACTTGTCGGGGTTAATCTTCTTGCCTTGTTTCTTTGTGCCGGTACGGGCTTGACGAATCTTGTCCATCATGCTGTACAGCTTCTTAGCTCCGGCATCAGAATTGCCGTTGCCCAAATGAGACACAACATCCGCAGGGACAACAAACTCGCCGTGGCTTAACGCGGCAGGTTGATCGCGGCCAATACGTGCTGGAATCTTATCAGCCATACCATCAGTCTCCCCTTGCAGATATCGAGGGCTATCTACGTTACCGCCCTTAGCGTACTGAACCTCATCTTCGTAGAAAGAAGGGTTAAACATTGGCTCTTCATACACTGGCATTTCATACTCTGGTATTTCGCCACGAAGACGATCAAACTCAGCTTGAATTTCTTCTTCGTTTAACTGATTTGGAAGCTGCCGCAGTAGATTGGCTCTAATCTGTTCATCAATCCCAGCAAATTCATCTGGTGTTCCTGCGGGTGTGGTTGGTTCTCCAGTCCTACGAGTGCTTCCACCTTGATTGCTTACTGGAGCGCTATCGCCCATTCCTTTAAAAATAGACGCAATGTTGCTAATCCCACCGGGCTTACTAAGATAGTTGCCAAGCAACGCAGCCAATCCAGCGCCACCAGCTACTTTGGCTACGTTTCCTAAATCAAAACCGCCGCCTCCACCACCGCCACCAGAAGACGTGGAAGGAGATCCGGGTTGACGCACGTAATTTACATCCCCGCCGTAGTTAACACCACCAGCACCGGGACGGCTGCCAGCGGGAGGAGCAGTCACCATATTGCGCTCTGCGGTGAACTTGGGAATGCCACCTTGGTATCCAATCTTCTGTCTGTTGGGTGCAAAAGCACCAAGGCCGCCAGCTAAGCCACCACCAAGAACGGCAACACGGCTTGCTATATCTTTACCAGAAAGATTGCTTCCAAAAAGATCGTTGATGGCGTTGGTAATGCCTGAGCGATTTAAAAGATTGTAGTCTCGTTCAATGTCACGATTGCTGGGAGAATCTGCATTACTGTATTGCGAAGTACTTCCGGGGGAGATGCCAATTAGTTCATTAAGGTTAAACGGTTTATCATTAGTCCCGCCTTCTGGAACCTTTTTTCCGTAATCGCTGCCATATACACCTTCTAAAATCGGGCCCATATTAACTCCTCAAAATTTGTAACAAAGTGTCAACGTCAGTACTGTTTACGCGACCACCATTAGAAAACTCGTCATCCCCAGAATCTTGCTCCTGCTGCATCCCTTGCATTGGCATCGGCATCCCTGAGAAACCGTCACTTGCCCCAAGCGCAGAAGGCGGAATGTAACTACTGCCAAACAAATCTTCCCCAAACAGCTCTTTGTAAGATTTTATCTTAGCGCCCTCAGTCTTGTCACTCATCATCATGTTCAACAAGGCGTTTTGTTGCTGTTGCTGTTGATTAGCTAAGTTGGTTATTGCATCTACCGCAG
>Ga0315909_10000827_pt1 | contig 41390 bp, 68 predicted proteins | sample LakEriMetagenome_11_FD_203527 | JGI IMG/M metagenome (GOLD analysis project Ga0315909, IMG submission 203527) | Freshwater fungal communities from buoy surface, Lake Erie, Ohio, United States - Buoy 2 MA125 | ecosystem: Environmental > Aquatic > Freshwater > Lake | place: USA: Lake Erie, Ohio... | reverse complement strand
GGCGGCTGAAACGCCGCGTTGGTGTGAATAGAAAAAGCCCCCGGCGGGGAGGAGGGACGCCGGGGGCCAGTTACCGCCACGCGGGGAGAGTGCGCGTGTTGCTGTGTCAGGGCAGCAACGGGCGGGGGAACTCATTGGGCGCTCTCCAACCCGAGGAGAGCAGGATCAAACTTGATGCTGCGTGCCGTGGCCTCGCTGTAGAGCTTCATGCGCCAGCGATGAGGAATGTTCCCACGGATGAGAGCCATTGAAACCGCGCTCTGCTTGACGCCCACCAGATCGGCAACAGCCTTTTGCCCGCCGAAGGATTTGATGAGGTCGCGCATGGCTTCTTTTGTTGACATGCCGACTGATTATCACGCTTGGTGGTATTCGTCAATACCCCGCTGGTTGTATTGCGTGCGGCGTCCTGACGCGGGATAGCCGCTAATACCACGGTGCGTGGTTTTTTGTGCTTGCAATACCCACGAAACGTGATATACATACTCCCATCACAAGGGAGATAGCCCCATGAAAATCGAAACGACCATTAGCTGCATCATTGGCGGCGTCTGTCTGTTCGAAACCGATGTGACCGCCGTCATCGACTACAAAGTTGACCGTCGTTACGGCGAACTTGAGTGGTGGGTTGATGAGTACCGCGTTGAAGGCGAACAGCGTGTATGGGCCAAGGACGGTACCAGTTCGCTCCAAGCTGTCAGCATCACCGTTCCCGACAACTTGGCCGAGGTCTTTGACCAATATGTTGCCCGCGAATGGATGGAAGAACAGATCCGCGAACGGCTAGCCGACATGGACAGTGACCGGGGCGACTACCTCCGCGATATGGCACAGGACCGCTGACATGGACAAGCGCCTGTGGACCGCCATCATGGAACTGCTGGATCAGGCAGCATACGCCCTCGACGTTCTGGACAACTATCAGGACGTTGAAGACGATCCATACGACTCTCAACCGACACCGAACCGGGCGATGATTGCTCATAGCGGGCTCAAGGAAGCCGCAGAGCGCGTCATGTCACTGGTCCCTCCTCATGAGGAGCCCGCGCAATGATCCGCGATTACCTGATCTGCACCGCGCTGTTCATCTTCATGTGCATAGGAGCCGGACTGTGATGGACGATGACCCCCCCGCCGAATGGCCGTGCCTTGATGACCGGGTCACGGCGTACCTGGCCGAACATCCCGAATGCAATTTGGACGATGCAATTGAAGCCCTAGTGTGGGGCATGGAGGAAGACGATGAGAACAAGTGAGCAGATCAACGAACTGGCGGCGGCACTTGCCAAGGCGCAGGCGGAAATGAAGAATGCCTCCAAGCATTCGGTAAATCCCCACTTCAAAAACAAGTATGCCGACCTTGCCGAGGTCCGCGATGCTGTCCTTCCATACCTTGCGGCACAGGGCCTTTCGGTGGTGCAGGGCATGGAAACGGCGGGCGATGGGCTGCTTGTGGTCACTCGCCTGATGCATTCTTCTGGTCAGTGGATAGAAAGCATTTTCCCAATTTCTTATGACAAGCCACAATCTATGGGGAGCAGCTACACCTATGCCCGTCGCTATTCGTTGGCGGCAATCGGCTGCATCGGCCCGGCTGAACCTGATGACGATGGCAATGCCGCAAACGACAAGCCCGTTGCGCCGCCGCAGAAGGCTAAACCGCTGTCCGTTGCAACAGACCGCACATACCAGGGACCGGACACAGCCGATCTGACCGGAACGCCCGGAGCCCCGTCCAACGCCGCAGCAAAGGAACTTTTTGCAACGCTTGTGCGGGAAATGGAACAGGCCAAGACCGTTGACGGGCTAAAGGAATGGCTCAAGTTGCGCCGCCCTGACGTAGACAAACTCCCCGAAAAGTGGATGGGGGATTTTGAAAACGCCTACTTTCTTCATAAAGACAACCTTGCGGGTGTGGCCGTATGAAGCCCGACAGGGAACGAATACCGCTGATATTGCGAAGGACGGAGCGGGGGCTAGAACCCCGCACCCGTCAGGCAAGCGATCTGCTGGCCGGATACGCTTTGCATAGTGATGTAGAAGTCAGCATCAAGAAGCGGCGTTCGTTGCCCCAGCTTCGGCTGTATTGGCGAATGCTGCAAAATGTAGTGGAGGCAACAGGGGCTTACCCCACAGCCGAACACCTCCACGATGCAGTGAAAATTCACCTTGGATTCACCACGCCGATGAAGCGGCTAGATGGTGAGGTGGTGTGGATTCCTGACTCTGTTGCGCTAGCCAAGATGGACGCGGCTCAGTTCAAGACGTTCTTTGATGAAGCCGCAAGGCTGCTGGCTGGAACCTACGGGTTTGACCCCCTCGCAGAAATAGAAAGGGAAGCAGCATGACCGCCCTAGCCCTTGCCACACGCCCCGGCTATCCGTTGGGCAAGCCCGCAGACCGTGACCGCTACGGCATGACGCCGGAACAGGCGCACGTCTACAATTGGCTAGTTCAGCATCGCCCACATGATCGGCCCTTTGCCGTCAGCTTTCACCAGTTGGCGAAATTGATGCTGACGGGCAAGGGCAACATTCACGCCCGCGTCACGGCGCTGGTTGAGCGCGGATGGCTGGCGCGGGACGATGCCGGATACAAGTTTGTTGAGCCGATTATGAAATTCAACCCGAACAAAGGAAAGTAAAATGGCAAACGTGATTATTGACGGCGTGGAATATGCTCCAATCAACAAAGCGGGCGGTAATCGCGCTGTTGTCGTGGTGGACCGTGGCTGGATTTTTGCAGGCGATGTTACCCGTGAGAACGGACGCATCCGGCTTTCCCGCGCGCTGCATGTGTTCAAGTGGGAATCCATCGGGTTCGCCGGAATGATTGACAACCCGAAAAAGGCAAAGGCTGATCTGCGCCCGGTTGCTGATGTGGACATTCCCGAAGGCGCGGAAGTTTTTTGCGTGCCTGTATCTGCTGAGTGGGGGCTTTGATGGCCCCCGCCATGAGGCCAATTGGCTACGGCTCCGGCGACGGCTCCGGCTACGGCGCCGGCGACGGCTACGGCTACGGCTCCGGCTCCGGCTACGGCTACGGCGCCGGCTCCGGCTCCGGTTCCGGCTCCGGCAACGGCTCCGGCTCCGGCTACGGCTACGGCTACGGCTACGGCGACGGCTACGGCTACGGCGACGGCTACGGCTACGGCTACGGCTACGGCTACGGCTACGGCAACGGCACGGTCAACACATCGTTGCGGAGCCGTATGCGTTGAGCCGCAACTTTTCCACACAGGTCAAGCGCGAGGCCCTGGAGCGATCTGGGCGGAAGTGCGAGGCCACAGGTCAACTCTATGGGCTACCAGATGCCACACGCTGTCAAGCTGATCTTGGTTACGGAGTCGAGTTTGATCATCACATTCTATGGGCCAATAGCCGGGACAGTTCTCTTGATAATTGCCTTGCTGTTTGCCCGCGCTGCCATAAGCACAAGAGCGCGAAGCATGACACGCCCCTGGCTGCCAAGACGGTACGGCAGCGGGACAAACATGCGGGGGTTCGGGAAACGCGGAACCCGCTTCCCGGTTCCAAAGCCTCAAAATGGAAACGCAAGATGGACGGGAGTGTAGTGGAAAGATGAGCCGCCAGCCTTGGAAACTGGTTCCGGGCGGCCTGTGTGGCGGCTGGGGTTCCTGGCCGTCTGCACGGGCTCCGCAAGGCCGGGGCGACCATCGCCGCGGAAGGCGGGGCCACGGCGCACCAGCTTATGAGCATGTACGGATGGAAGCGGTTAACCGAGGCGGAACTGTACACCCGCGAGGCCGACAGGCGGCGCAATGCGGCGGTTGCTGCGGGGTTGATTGTATTAAATCGAACGTCTGGCTAAGATAAGAGTTGCAATCGCTACAGGGGCGTGCTATGTATTGTGTATCAACAAGGGAGATACGCAGATGAAACGTCGCTCTAGCATCATCCGCATTTCTGATTGGGTTTTCAATCCGTCTAAGCGCGCTCATCGTTTTCGTTGTGGCACTTGCCGCTGCATCATTCAGGACCACTCTAATATTGTTTTGGAAAAGTGGCCCAGGAGCAGCACGGGCTATCACGCGGACTGCTTCGACAATTCAGCCGAAGGTGCGGCCGCTAATGCCCGCGATGCCGAGCGCCGCGACCCCAGCCGCGACAAGTGGCACTACCCCCAATGACCCCCACCGCCCTCACCGCATGGATGGCCCGCTTGCATCTGAACAAGACGCAGGCGGCTTCCGCTCTTGGCATCGCCCGCTCTACGCTGGACAGATACCTAGACGGTTCCGCAAGCATTCCGCCGTCCATTGCCCTTGCCTGCGCGGCCATCGCTCACGGGCTGCCGCCGATCAAATGAGGAACGGAGCTCTCCCGCACCCTATACCCACGGCTCCCGCACCTGATGCTAACCCACTGAAAACAAGAGATGTAAAATAGAGATGGCGACCCCGGCAGGACTGAAATATTTGATGCGAGTCAATGACTTGAGCCCCCGCACCTATCGTAAGCGGCCTATTGAATTGCTTGCGGTATCTTTAGAGGCTCCCGCACCAGAGAGGACAGCAGATGAGTGACCTCGTTAACGAACTGCGTCACGGTCCTTACGTCGACATGGAAGACCTATGCGACAGGGCGGCAGACGAGATCACCCGCCTCACCGCCCGCGTGAAGGAACTGGAGGGGGCGCTGCGTGAACTAATAGACCACACACACAACTGCGAAAAGGAACTGACGGAAGACTTACACCATGCAGACTTCTGCGGCGAGAGCCTCCCACTGACAAAAGCCCGCGCCGCCCTCACACAGCCCAAGGGAGGGGAGTGATGATTGACGTGATTATAGGCATTTTGGTTATTGTGGCTGGGAGCGCAGCATTCGGATTATTCATGGCAATCTTTGGCGATGACGTGGGAGGCACAGTATGACTAACATCACCATCCCGCCCAAGGCGCTGGAGGCGGCTGCGAGGAGCGCCGTCCTGTTCAATGGTGGCGACCCCGACAAGAAACTGCGACAGACGCTGCACCGCAAGACTATCGCGCAGTGGGAACAGGTCGCTCCGGTGATCGAAGCCGCTTGCCTTGCCATGCTGGAGGCGTGGCCGGGGATGCAGATGAAATGGTCTGAACAATTCTTTGAAACAGGGCGCAGCGGAACCCCCGCCATCATCCTCCCCCTCACGGAGAGCAACGATGACTGACTAGCGGTCACACCGCTTGCGCCGATGGTCCCACCTTCCGCCCCGGCGCTCACACTCGCGCCACCGGGCTTCCGCCTCGGGGTCCATGCGCTTGGACAGAACCGCCCATATCTGAGGCCAAGCCTTGCTGAATAGCTCCTTGCCCACATCCCCCCAAAACGCGGGGGAACGCATAACGAGAAAGGCGGCGCTGCCCACTCCGAGCAGCACCGCCACAACCAGGGCAGAGACGATAAGCCCCTCTGACATTACACGACCCGCTTACGGTCCCAAAGAACCCACCACGCGATGCCGCCAAGGCTGACAACCGCGCCGACGAGAGTAACGCCCATCTCTGCGGTGATGAGGCCCTTGGAAACGAGCATACCCGCGCCGACTTGCATCAGGATGCGGAGCAACTGCTGGATAGTGTCCCAATTCATTCGACTAACTCCTATGTTGGAAGGCCGTTTTTCTTGGCCCAGGGTTTTGCATTGAAACAGGGGCAGGCTTTCTGGACGCCGGAAAAATCCCGATGCCCTAGAACTTTGGCGCGTGGGTATTTCTTGAGCAACGAGGCAAGCAGCTTCTTGAGCGCGTCCCGCTGCTGGACCGTGTAATTGTTCTCAGGCTTGAATGTCGCGTTGTTCAGGCCGCCCACAAGGCAGATGCCTATCGAGTCGGTATTGTGGCCCTGCACATGCGTTCCGATGCTCTCAAGCGGGCGGCCCGTCTCGACCTTGCCGGATCTGCGGATCACGAAATGATAGCCAATATCCGACCAGCCGTTGCCCTCCACATGCCAGCGGCGAATGTCCTTCGCGCCCACGTCCTGAATGGCGCGGGTTGCGCTGCAATGGATGACGAGCCAGTTAGTCTTTTTGCGGTTCAAATCGGCAACCCCTTTTTCACTGCGTCTTGTGTCGCGTATCCCTTGCCGCCGAGCAGAACACAAGTTGTGCCGTCTGGCTTGCGGAGCATTATTGTGAAGCTTCCCGAGTCCGGGTTGCTGGTAATGAACAGGATGCCCCCAGGCACCACGCCAGCGCCCACGATGCTTTCCCCGTACTGCGCCACGATACGGGCCTCAACCTGTCCCGTAGGGCCGCAGGGGGATTGCTGAACGAGGAGAAGGGCGGCGAGGATGAGTTTCACAATAGCGCCTCTTGCTTTGGAGTGGCCTGACTGTGCGCAATTCGCGCCTTGGCGATTGCCAAATATTGTTTTTCCCGCTCAATGCCGATAAACCGGAAGTCTTCAAGCACCGCCGCCTTGCCTGTCGATCCGGAACCCATGAACGGGTCAAGCACCACGCCGCCGGGCGGGGTGACAAGGCGGCACAGGTAGCGCATCAGGTCGGTGGGTTTTACCGTGGGATGGATGTTCTTGCGCGGGCCGGATTCAGCGGATGCCGGGCGCTCGCCATTGGTTACGCGGTAGTCTTGATCTGTCCACTTGTTGCCGTTGACACGGTGCACGGCCTGCATGTGCTCCAGCCCCTCGTCACGGTCCCGCTTGCTTGCCTTGGCGCAGTAGAAGAAACGGGCCGCGCTGCCGGAGTCAGCATAAAGCTGGCCCTGCTTGCCACCGAAAGTCGTAATGCCGTCGCGCGCCGCGCTGTCGCTAGGATAGTTCCCCGCACTCCGTGCCGCAGGAAACCCCGCCAGCACTTCCTCGCTGCCGTCGTGGATCAGGTTGGCAGGCCAGCGGCCAGATGCTGCGGACACTTCGCCATTTCGACCTTCGCCCGTTTTCATGCCGTATGTGCGACCTGTCGGGCTGTTGAAAACCGGCTGCGGAACACTTGGCGGCGCGCCCTCCACCCTGCACCCGTCGATATTCAGCGCACCCGTGCCATGCGCCAGCACGTTCTCGGCCACGGTGCCGATGAGCGGTTTTCGGGCAACGGTGATCGGCTCTAGTGCGGGTTTTAGGGCTGTGCCCCAGCCTTGCCATTGGCGGGCGGCGTCGGTTGTGAGTCCAATTTTTCCGCCCGTGTCTGCAATAAGACCGCCCTCAACGGAACCGGACCATCTGTCACGCGGAAGCCCGCCGAGGTCTCTATCGGGCCGCCGCGCCGTTCCGGTAGTGAGAAGCTTCTCGACGGATTGCGCCGCGTCGTGCGACTTCGGAAACCCGCTGCCATAAACCCACGCGATCATGTCGCGAATTTCAAAGCCCGCGTCTTCAATGCGGACCGCCATCCGGTGTTGCGTCCGCGTGCCAGCAAAGGCCAGTAGATGCCCACCCGGCTTCAGAACTCGCAGACATTCCGCCCATATCTCCACGGACGGAACGTCATAATCCCATCTCTTGCCCATGAACGCGAGGCCATAGGGCGGATCGGTCACAATGGCGTCAATGCTATCCGCTGGCATGGTGCGGAGAACGTCTAGGCAATCGCCGCGATGTATCTGCATAGGGTCAGCCCGTTGGCGGCAAAAATACGCAGTAGTACCCCTCGCGTGGGTCGCCCTCTAAATCATGCGCCATAAGGCAGATGTGGGGCTGGCCGTCTTCGCTGATCTGGATGCGGTCGTATTCAATGATGCGGTCGAAGCCATAGCGCCGAATTGGGTTGATGGCGCGGGCTTCCTCGACACTCAGCGTGACGCGGAGTTGGCCGTCTGGCGTGATGGAAATGGCATGAGCCGGGAGAGGAGCGCAGTCCGTTCCGCCGCAGCAAGTGGTCATGTTGAATATGGGGTCGCGTCTTTTCCCATACCATTCATGCGCGCTTGCCGCAGTCGCGCTAAACAGCAGCGCCGCTAGGATAATCCATATCTTCATCCGTGGCTTCCTCTAGTGTGAACTCCCCGAATGCGCGAACAGCCCTGACTATCCGATCCGGCAACGAACGCCACTCAATCGGTTTGTCGAGCTTTTTATAATGGTCGATTGCTTCCTTCATTCCTGGTCCTACGCCGAGGTCACTGTAGATAGCCACTAGCGAGGCGTGGACGCCCCATGCAAGCCCGCAGCGGATGCCGAGCGCACGTTCGTATGGCGTGTCATCGTCCAGCACTTCGGTTGCGAGATGGTGGCTTGCGAATGGTGCCTCTCCGCGCTGGTAACAGTCGGCAAGGGCGTGCAGGAGGTATAGGCGATGTTGCTCTTGAGAATAGTATTCCGTCGCGCGGAATGGTGATTCAACAATCACTAGCGGAGGCGCGGGAATGATGCTCATGCCGCCTTTTCCCTAGCAGCCTTTTGCGGCAATATTTTGTTTTTTCCGCCCACGGAACAGATGGCTTGCCCACGGAAATATGCCGTCCCGTTGATGACGCGACAGAACTCAGGCTCCAGCAACATTCCGTTGTCTGCAAAGGTCAAAATTGCACAGCCCTGCGAGTGGTTTGCCGGATTATCCTCCGCATAGGCGAACTTGTCCGTTTCCGGCCCCATCTCGGAGAGCGTCCCGGTCTGCACGCCCCAGCGGACGCCATTGTAATCCGCCCACATGGTCGAGCCCATCGAATGAGTGTGCCCGGTGACGATGTTCTTTCCGCTCTTGAGCGTGTTCTGGTATCCGGCGTGTAGCCCTTGGTGGTATCGGTGCTTCACAACCGTGTGATTGTTCAGCCAGATCGACCAGCAGAATTGCCACGCCGGGAAATGGTCGGCAATGTCGAAGCCCTTGACGCGGATATATTCAGGAGCCCCTTGGGCAAGCCTCGCACCGAAACGGCTATCGTGGTTCCCGGCGGGCCAGATCAGTGGACACCCGGCAGGGGCAACCGCCTCAATCTCGCCGTGGCGTTCCCGCACCGCGTCCAGTTCGTCGGCAACGTCTGGCATGTTGGCCCACCCGCCGGGAAGGTGCCGGGAAATGCGGGCTCCGTCGAAGCTGTCGCCGTTCATAATGACCATTTTCGGGGAAAGTTCGCGGATTAACTCCACCATCGCGGCAAAGGCTACACTGCGCTCTCCTGGCCAGAAATGGCCGTCTGACCCGATGATGACCGTTCCCTTGATATTGTCGGATATGGCGCGAAAGCCTTGCTTGGGAACCGTGACCTTTGGCCTTCCGCCGCAGCCTTCCGTCAGTGTTTCAAGAACGATGCCGTGCCGTGCTTCGATGCTGTTCCGCCGTAGGTAGACGCTGCGCAGATCAAGCTGTAACGCATCTGCAACGCTTTTCGGTGAACCGAGCCGCTTCCATGCGCTGATAAATTCCTCATCAGAATATCGCTTAGGCATTCATTCTCCATCGTCTTCGCGTCGGAAGCCAAGTCGCCAAAGAACGTCGGCCACATGCTTGCCGAGGCGGTCCACTGCACTTTCGTCCAGATCAGGAATAACAACATGCGCCACTTCATGCGTGGCGATGTCGATGAGGGTCTTGTCGTGCAATTCGGGGTCGAGTTCTATCCGCCACTCGTCAGGGAAGGCGAGGCCCCAAACCCTTGGATTGCGTTTGCGGGCAATCCGTATCTTCCTCATTGGCCGAAGAAAAACGCCCTGATCTTGTCCATCGCAACCACAAGCGCAATGTTGATTATCAACAGCCCGCCAACAAGGCGGTTGCGCCATGCGATTGAGCCGTTTTCAAAAAGGAAAAGCCTGTCTTCAATCTCCTTATGCTTGGCCACGCAAACGGGAGACGGCGGAAGACGGTCTATGCGCTCAATGATAAAGTCCAACTTGGTTTCCAGCCTGACAATGCGCGAGGCCGTATCAACTTCCGATGGTGCCATGAACAACCCCCATACTGTCGCAATTAGGTCTTGATGATGTAATTCAGGATTATCGTGGGCTGAACGTTATTGTGTGCAGTGCCGCTTTTAGAAGGTTGCGGCTACAAACACGGTCGGAGATGCTGCGCCGCTCAGAGTAGGCTGCAAACTGACAGCCGTTCCCGATGTTGCCGCACTTGCGCCAGAGTGGTATGTGTTTTCTTCAGCCACATCGTCAAAGTCTTCGGAAGCGCCAGACCATGTTGTGGTGCGCGGCGTTGCTCCAAGGTTGCAGCACAGGCCAATGACAAACCCGCCGTCTTCCGCAACAAGCGTCAACTCGGCAAGGTCAGTGTTGGAATTACTGGCAACGCCAGCGGCAGACACTTGGCCAGTTGCGCTCCATATGCCGATGGCGCACGCCCCGCGAGAAGTAGACAGGTCTACGACAACGCTTCCGGTGGTCCCGGTTGGAACGGCTGCGGCCACGATGGCACCCGTTAAAGTGCTATCGCTGGCCTGTCGAATAATGGTCGCGCTAACGCCGCCAATTGTAACAGCGGACACGGTTCCGGCCGTCCCATCAGCCACGACAACTGAGACAATAACCACGCGGTCAGACGAGGCAGTCCCGAATGCTTGCGAGGAAAACGTGAACTGTGTTCCTACGGATTGTGTAAAGGTTTGCGTCTGATAGGTGACAGCAGCAACCTTTCTCCCACCCACGCCAGCAATGCCACTCAAACCGGGCAGCATTGGCTAACTCACGTTCTTGATGAGGTTGCCGAAGACAATCGGCCCCGTACTGTCGAGTACGTGATAGAACAACAGGTCTTTAGCCGAGGCAGAGGCCGTGAGCGTGGGGTCGGTGCCGCCCGCAAACACCAATTCAGCCGAGAAGGTCAAAGACCTTGGCGTTGCGCCCTGCGTGATCTGTATGACGCCGCTTTGGCCCGTCTTCGCGTTGATGATGCTTAGGGTTGAATTGGCCGCGCCCGTCGTGACGGTAAAATTGATGCCCGCCGAAAGGTCCGCCGTGGTCGTGCCGCCTGCCGAATAGGACAGGGCTACGGACCCCGCCGCGCTCCAAACCTTGTCCGTCACCAGCAACTTGTCTGCCGTGTTGTTGCGGAACTCCGCAGCCGTAGCCTTGCCCGCAGACAGGCTGTTTGATGTCACATAGGCAGTGAGGTCAGCCGGGACGATATAGTTGTCTGGCACATGGTCGCCTGAAACGGCGGAAAGTGCCGCCAGGGAATGCGAGGCCGAAAGGGAGCCTGAATCAACCGTCACGGTAATGGTGGTTTCAGCGGTGAAGGAAGACGAGACAACCGTGCCATACCGGGTCGTGGACCCGCTCTTGAGCCGCCAGCGGCGGTTGGCAGTCCAATTGCTAGTCTGGTTGCCGGCCAGCTTGAACGTCGTCTGTGAGGCTACAGAGGCCGTGGCGCTATGCTCTACCCATCCCCATTCCTCAGGGACATAGATGGAGCGGATTTGGGCCATCACCTCGCGGGCGGAATTGTTGACCGAGCCGGGGGCTTGGCCTTCCGCAAAGTTGATCGTGTTGGCACCTCCCGCAACGGAAGAATTGCCCGAGGCGCTGGAACTCCAGCGACGAAGGTTAGCCATAATAACGCCTCCTTAGATTAGTAAGTTCTCGGGATGCCAAGACTTGTTGACTTAACGGGACACCGAATTGGCCGATTAACGATCAAAGGGCGCAACCACGAAAAGCCACATGGCCCCGTGATGTGGGATTGTGTTTGTGATTGCGGAACTGAATTGGTACGCGGGGCCAAGACAATCAGGGGGCGCGGAATCGCTTCTTGCGGGTGCTACAACCGCGAACTTTCTACAAAGCGGTTCGGGTCACACGGTCTGTCGCAAACTCCAGAATACAAGATTTGGCTTGGCATGAAGGCAAGGTGTTACAGCCCCAGCAGTGCTGCCTATTACAAGTATGGGGCGCGTGGAATTGTTGTCTGTGAAAGATGGCGGATATTTGAGACATTCCTTGCAGACATGGGCAAAAGACCATCGCCGAGGCACACACTTGACCGTATCGACGGAACGAAAGGCTATGAACCAGGGAACTGCCGCTGGGCGACACCGCAACAACAACAACTGAACCTAAAGAATAACGTAAGGATTGAGTTTGACGGCAAGTCACTGACGGCAGGGCAATGGTCTAGAATTGTTGGACTTGACGAAAAAACCATAACATCTCGCTATCGGCAGCTTGGCTGGACGGCGGAAGATGCGCTAACCCTCCCGTTGCATTTCCACCACAAGCGCCGCATGTAAACCACCCTTTCTAAGATTGGCCATCTATTGGCTCCTGTGGTATATGGGGGGATGCTTTGGAGACTTTGGCAGCTCGCCATTTTCGGCGGCGTGTTCGCCGTCAATCAGTCATTGCAACTCACGGATAACAACCTGGGGGTCGCCTTTACCGGGTTTCTTTTTGCATGGTGGGGAACGTCACTCCCGATTTGGTGTCGGGACCGAGTTCTGCGGCGTCTGCGTAATCAGAACAATACGCGCAACAGCGTCTTTATATTCGGCGCTTCCGGGGCGAAGCATGGCGAGACGGGACAGCAGTTGCCCAGCCGTGGGGTCGGTGAAGATTCTGGCGAGGGTTTCCGTGTTCTTTCCAAGACGCCACGCCTGATAGGTGTCGCTGATCTTGGTCATCCATTTGCCGGGAGAACCAGCCGTGGAAAAGGTTTCCCCGACAAGCCCGCCTGATTTAAGGTCGCCACGAATTCCTTGATTCAAGTCAGTTGGTGAACCCACGGCTTTCCTTCTGCCAGTGGCCTCTAGGTTTTCAAGTAGCTTCTTGAACCCAAGCCATTTGCTGTCGCCACCGGGAAGCGCCCGAATGGCCGCTTCAAGGTTTTTGGCTTGCTGTGAATTGCCGGAAATGACGGCAGCAAATTTCGCACCGCCAGCCTGATTAGACCCTGATGCTAGTTTTTGCCCGGCCTCTGCGAACACTCTGTCAATATGCTGCCCCACGACATTCGCAGCCAACGCGGGGTCTTTCTGTGAAAGGGCCATGATTGCTTGAGCAACACCTTTCTCGGAATTGGCGGGAGGGTTCATGGGGAATATGGCTTCAACCTGCTGTTTAACGTCAGCAGTCGCGGCCATGCGTCCGGTAGGCCCTGACTCAAGCGGTTCAAGATACTGCCCCCGCAACCGCGCCTGTTCGGCAAGTGCAGCATCATATTCTGGCGAAGCGGTCTTGGCCTCATCCATCATGCGGCGGCGAACTGTGCCAGCCTCAGACGCGGCAAACCTATCAACGCCCTGCGTTGACATTTTCAAGCCCTCAGCGTCACCGCGCATGACCTTTTGCACAGCGTCAACCATTTCAACGCTATCGTCGGCGACATTCCGATAGTGTGCGCCTAGATATTTGTCTTTCCGCAACTCACCGACAATTGCATCATATGCGGGATTGGCGCGGATGGCCTGCATCTGCGGCGGCGAAAGCCGAACCGGATGGGCGGCGTTGTAAAGTGGTCGGGTCGTATTGTTTATGTCAGCCGTAACCTCATCCAATGCGCCTTGCGCCGCGCGTTGCACATTTGGCCCAATTACTTCTGGTCTTCCAGGAAAGGGGTCAATTGCGTCTGCTTGAGCAGCGACGGCTGATCCCACGCGTTGCGGCCTATCGGCGTAAAACTCTCGCATGACAGGACCACCAACGCGCGAGTTTTCGACAAACCGCGCAACATCATCAAGCGTGGTTCTTCCGCCCGTGACGTGCTGAATTGCTTCCGCCCATGTCAACGGAACGCCGTTCTGCTTGCGGCTTTCTTCCATCAACCTCATGGCGGCGTTCATCTGCGGTTTTGTCACACCCTGCATGGCGTCAGAGATAACGCGATTGGGAGAAGACGGCGCGGTGACGCGGTTAGCCAAGAACCCCGTTGCCAGTGACGTTCCCACTCTGATTGGCCCCTCGTATTCGGGCGCAATCTTTCTTGCAGTCTGCCCGGCGGTTTCAGTCGCCATACCGGGGATAAACCCCTGGAAAAACCGGGCGAGTGGCCCGCCCGAACCGAACAAAGCCGACCCCGTAATCATCTGGCCCGTGGTGTCGGCAAACTGACCGGGAATGGTTTTCGGCTCGTACAGCGGCCCCGTGACACTTTCAATGCCCGCCCGCACGTCTTTGCTGCGGGGCGCAGAAATGGGCGTGTCATAGCGGCTTTTGACGGCCTTGACTTCGTCAAGCCGCGCCTTGGCTTCTTCAGGCGAATAGCCCAGAAGCCTGTCAATGCCATAGGTCAAGCCGCCGCCCAGCAAATCCTCGCCAACATCGCGGGCCATGCCAATGGCAGACGAAATGCCCTTGGGGATGGACGATAGCGCCGACAAACCAACGTCAGCCGCAGTGCTGCCGAGCGCAGGAGACGACATTCCACCTTCCGCTTCCTTGCGGCGGCGGCGTGCCTTAGCCTTAAGTTTCAGCTTTTCCGCTTCTGTCATTGTCCTAGCGCCCTTTGCTTTTCTTCAGGCGTCAAATATTTCCAGTCTTCCTCGTCCCACCCATCCGGGGGCGGAATCTGCAAATCGCTCCGCTCACTTTCGGCCCCGGAGATTCCAAGCAAAGCCTTTTTCATTTCTGGCGTCATGATGGACAAGCGGTCAAGTTTTGCAATTTCCTTGCGTGCGGTGGATACGTCAATTTCACCAGCTTGATATCGCGTGACAATTTCAGACCTTTGCACGTTTAAATCAGCCTTTGCCTTCATGATTGAGATAATCATTGCGTTCGCTTTTGGCTGGTTTGCCAAAGCAGGCAAAGATTGCAACATGCCCTGATATTCAATGTCAGAAGTTGAACCCGATCCAGGAGCACGAAGCGTTGGAGCAATTCTCTTGATGATTGATTGGACTGCATCACCAGCCGACGAAACACCAGGAACCGCTGCGGCAAGCCTACCAGTAATGGGCCCTTGTGGAGCCACCTTTAGCAACTCATCAAGCACGGCAAAATCTTGGGCATTCTGGCCCGAAATGGTCCCGGCTTTCTTGTACTCATCCCACGTTTTGCCCTCTGACTTATCAAGCTCCTCTCTTAACTTGCTGTCAGGAATTTCGCCGCCAACATTCACATAATTGTTCGTGGTGCTATTGCCGCCACCCAAAACTTTCGGCCCGTCTGCCGTGATGACAAGCGGCGTATCGTTGCCAACGCCAAGAGAAGTCTTTTCCTCTGGCGTTGCGGGTCGCCAATCCGGTTTCATTCCGGCCAGAATTTGCATACCCTGATCCGGGTCAAGGTATGGCGCAATGGAAGCATATTCCCCGAACTTGTCAGAATTTGCCCCGACCCACTTTTGCCACTCGCTGTTAAGCTTCTCGGACTTCTCCCGCTCCTGACGCTTCAACGCGGCTTCTTCCATCAGCCGTTGCGCCGTATACTGTTCCTTGTTCCGCTGCGTGCCGGATGCCTTTGCCTGCTGAATCGATGCGCCGAGGTTGGCGAACGGATCAACGCCCCCCTGGTTGTTCGCCAAGAGGTTCGCGCCAATGTCACCGATGTAGCCGAGGCCCGCCTTGTAACCCGCTTCCGGGTCATCAGGTGAGAAGCCAAAGGGCGCGGTCTGGTTGCCGAGGCCCGTCACGAATTTCTTGATGAGGTTCATGTGATCGGTCCTCTAGTAAATGCGCGGGCTTTGGAAGAATCCACCGCCGCCCATGCCGCCGAAGCCGCCTAACATGCTGGCCCCTTGCAAGCCAAGGCCAAGCGCGGTTGCCCACGGATTGGGCGCTGGCGTGGTTACGGTTCCGGTTGTGGACGGGGGCGGCGCACCGCCAAGCAGGCCCACATAGTTCGACAACCAACTCATGTCCTTGTTGGCGTTGTAATCGTACCGCTCACGTTCGGCATCAATGATGCGCTGCTGGTATTCGTCCATGCCCTGCCCCGCGAGGCCGAGCATTGAAATATCCTTGTAGTCGTTGGCAGCGAAGCCCGGTGCCATGCCGAGCGCGTTCATCATGTTGCCGCGTTCCATGCCGTAGTTGTTGAACGCCATGTTTGAAGACACGTCACCAATGCCGCGCGCCAAGTCCTGGTTGGCATCGCTGTACGCCTCGCGCTGCAAACCGGAACCATAGCGGCCCGCCGAGGAAAACGAACTGTCGATCCCCGGCATGACTTCATCGCGGAAGGCATCCGTGATGGGCCTTACTGCGGCAGATAGCGCGCCTTGGAAGCCAGGGTTATTGTTGGGGTCCAGATAGGCCCCGGAAAGCATCTTGCTGACTTCGCCGCCCGCTTGCCCCATGAGCGGGTTTCCCTGCATGGCGCGGTTGGCCATGTTCTGATAAGCCTGCGTGGTGTACCCGGACTGTCCCGCCACCGTCTGGCCGGGAAAGAACCCCGGAGCGCCTTGCTTGTAGATGCTCTGTGCATCCCCAAACGCGCCCTTTAGATACGGCTGAATCGGTGCCCAAGGCTCTGCCTTCGTCACCTGTGTCTGTTGGTTATTCTGGCCCTTGCCCATTCTGTCACCTCTTCAGAGAACGCACGAACATGGGAAGCCCCCCGTCCGTCGTGCCGCAGTCTACAAATCCATAAAGCCGCGTCCACCCGCGCCGCCCGTATCCGAGAGCATGTGTGCATCCGTGTTCGACGCCCCAAGCCTTCAGCATGTTCCAAAGGTCATCACCCCAGGAGTTCCAGTTGTCAGCACCCACAAGCGGGATGGACAAAAACACCTTGTCCGGGTGTCGAAAGTCCCGCGTTATCTCCGTTACCAACGCGCCCGCAACTCGCGCCGCATCAATGTCCCAGCCTATCCACAATTGCATATCCTTGGCGAACAGGTTCTTGAGAACTTCGCCTTCGGTGAATGGAAGCGGCACGTTCGGAAACCGATCCACGGCCCTTTGCAGATAGGGCCATGCGTCTTCCCATACGCCGTGAAGATCAGCAGCCGGAACGCCGAAGGAAGTGTAGCGGCTCACGTTTTACGCAGCCCCATTAAAACGGCCATCCCGCCAGACATGGTCTTGGAATGGCTGAACCGAATGCAATTGATTACCCCGGAATTAACCGTTGCAGTATGCCCGCCCGTTCCGCCATCCCCGGCTGGACGCCATGTTGCAGTAACATGCTTAACCGCGAGTCCATCGCTGCCAAGCACGCGGCAATTGAGAGCAATCGTTCCCGTGGCAATCGCTGATGCGGGTTGAAACTGAAGCATCGGAGTCGTTCCGCCATCCGTGAAAAGGGTAATGGCAGAAGTATTTGCCCCGCTGACCCTGTATAGAGCCTCTAGTTCAAGGACGCCAAAATCAGACCATGACCCTGAAAATCCAATGCTGGTTGCGTCCCCGATTACCTGATATTGAAGAAGCACCATCCCAACTGGACGGCCAGCAATAGTGACAGCACCAGCGGATAGGGTTGCCGACACCGCAGCATCCCCGCGAACTGTCAGTGCGTCCGTCACCACGGCGGCAGAAATGCTGTTGCTCGTCATGTACGGCGCGAGGTTAAGCCCAGCAATGGCCGCCGAGACGCTGGCCGACGTGATATAGGGCGCAAGCGCCGTCGATAGCGATGCACTGGTCAGGTAACTGTCTAGCTTGTCCTTTTCGTAACTCATCAGATGATCCAATAGTTCTCGCCGTCACTCACATAGGAGTAGCTGGCATATTGTGTCGGGATAAGATGAGTTGCCGCGCCGTCGATGTTTCCGCCGCCCGTCGTGACTGTGAGCGTATTGGCCCCCGCACTGATGCGCTTGACCGTGAATACCGTGTCAGCCGTGACTGTTGTGGCATCCGGCAGGGTTATCGTCACGTTGCCGCTGGTCGTGTCGGCAAACCAGTACTTGCCGCCCTGGCCGTCCGTAAACGTGTTTTGGTTATCGTCGCCGTCCGTCTTGTAAAGGCCGCCCACCTTGACGGGTGCGGCATCCGTGCGGCGAAAGGCATTGCCGGGGTCATTGAGTTCAAAGACCCTGCTCACCGAACGCCTTCCTTGGTAAACTCGACCTCCGACCCGATGACGCGGTCAAACCCGCCGGAAACTTCCATGCGGAGCCGATGATACCGAGCATTGGACCGAACCGGGCATGTGCCCGTGGCGTTCATGATGGAAGCGGGCGTCCACGATACACTGTCAACCAGCCTGTCGCGCCCGCCAACCTCAATATTGACACCCGTCGAGGAGTTGCCCTGCACCAAGGGCCGAAGCGACCGCACAAAAGCCCGAGCGTCTGTAACAAGTTCTGCTTCGCCCGTGGTGAACCGTGCCGTTTTCGCGCTTCCGGTAAAGCGTGCAATCTTGTGGTCGATTCCGACGCAAGAAAGCGCCGAAAGCCCGCCCTGCCATGCGCTGCTGTCCAGCGAGAAGGCCAGCGTTTCAAGCGTGCCAAGCGCGTCCAGGCCCTCAAGCGTGTAGCCGCTCGTCATGTGATTGAATAGGACTTCGATGGCTTCCGAGGCAAACGCCCACCGCTGCTTGGCCCATGAATAGATCGCGATACGGTCACAGGTGCCGTCCGTGGACGCCGTAGACGGATAGGCCATGAGATAGAGGCGGTTTACCGGGTCGATGGTGGACGTGACGCGGTAAAGGTACGCCTTGTTTATTTCGTCCAATATCTTTTCATCGACCTGTTCAATGCCGATGGGGTTGGCCGTCTGCCCGTCGAAGGCATACATGCCAGAGTCGGCAAGGAAGAAGGTCAGGTTCTGGAACCGGGCGGCGGAACCGGATGCAAGACAACCGACGTTTCGCGCCACCTCGTCAAAGCGGAAAATGATGGGTGCGCCGACATAGGTAGCACGCCAGACGGATGTATTGGTCAGGATGGCCGCGAAGTCGCCGCCCGTGACTTTCTTGATGATCTGGTCAGTTCCAGGCAAGTCCTGAAAGTCGGACTGAAACCGCTGCGAGACGCCGAAGCGGAGCGGGTTGTTGATGCGGGACCACTGGACGCGGTTTTCGAGGTTCGGCTGATGGCCAGTGAACAGGAAGTCGCGCACCACGGATATATGACGCGCAACGGGGGCGGATGCGGAAGCAGACTGATTAACAAAGGCCGATGACGTGCCGATGGTGTAAATCTGCATGGGGTCAGCGCCATTCGCGGCAATGACCGTGTTTCCGAAGGTTTCAAATTCCCAATTCGGGCCATCGTTGGCGGTTGTGTAAGACGCCGTGCGGGATATGTCGTTGAGCGCCGTGCTGCTTTCCTTGTACAGCTTGCCTTCCGTAGCCAGCACGGTAAACACGGTGCCAGATAGGTCTTTGGTCGAGTACGCACCGCGAACAGTGGTCGGAGCGGCTGCGGAATAGGCCACAGGTTCGGGAAATGGCCCGTATGACGTGATATACGGGACGCAGTTTTCCGCTTCCTCAAGGTCGCCGTTGAGGAGGTCGGGCTGGTCAGATTGTAGCCGTCCGAACAGGACTCGCATGGTTAGAACTCTGTCGGGCGAATGAAGCCCGTGCTGATCTGTTCGCCCATTTCGGCCTTGAGAATGCGAAGGGCGTCTTTCTCGGATGCACCCGCCGCCGCTGCGAGTTCCATGTCCTTCAGCACGTTGGCGTAAACCTCACGCTTGGCACGGTGCCGGATCAGTTCGCGGGCATCATTGAACCATGCCGCCGTGTCGTTGGCGGAATAGGACGCAGACGGGTTGCCGAGTTCCTTCAGCCCGTCCATCAGCAGCGTGTAGTTCTGGTCCGCCATGCTGTCGAAATGGATAGCGGCGTTATATACGGCATACTCCACGGGCTGGCACAGAACGCGCACATCCTGGCGAGACATGATCCAATCATAATCACGGTGGTAGAGGTCGAGATAATCCCCCGCCGCGCGGACAATGCGAACCCGGTCCAGCTTGCGGAAGCGGACGGAAAGGCTGGCAAGCGTCATCGTGTCGGCTGACGTGGATAGCGTGGCCGTGACCTTGTACGCCTCGTTGAAGCCCAATCGCTCAAAGCGATAGGACCGGATGGCCGTGTTCACCGCCGCCGTGATCTGGCTGGTGAGGTCGGAACGAGCCAGATCGTCGGCAATCTGTGCTTCTATGTCGGACCGGGTGGAGGTCATTCCTTACCCCTTGCAGTTCTTGATGTGCATATACCGCCCCCGCCCCACGCGCTTCCCGCACTTCGGGCATTCGTCCTTTGGAACGGCAATCAATGGTTTCGAAACAGGTTCCCGCGCATATTGAGGCCGGGTCAGGTCAAGCACGCGCTGTGCAATCTCACCACGCTTCGGAAAGTTCATGCAGCGGCCCCACTCAGCATATGGCCCCAGCGCCTTCCGCTTCGAATGCGGCAAATAGTATACCTATGAACCCTGAATTTTATGGAAAGGTCCTCCGTTCCGTAGCCTTCCGCTAGTAACTCGCGGATTTTAAGAACGTCTTGCGTTGTTAGTTTCTGCCTTGGACCACGGTCCTTTTGAATCATGTCAATCGTGTTGATCCGCGTATTACCCAAGAAAAGATGCGCCGGGTTCACGCAAGATGGATTGTCACAAGTGTGGCACACCAAAAGGCCATCTGGTATTTCACCGTAGTTGATCATGTAGGAAGCTCGATGTCCACGAAGGTGCTTCCCGTCGTGGCAAAACTTTCCATACCCGTCTTTGTCTTTTGTTCCCTGCCATTCCCAGCAGGCATTGGCGGGGCGGTCACTTACATATCGTGACCAATGCTGTTCTAAAGTTCCTGGGGTTCTTGAGTCCCAGCCCTTTTTGAAACTCATGCAGTTTGCTTGTCCTGTTTTTCACACATATGACGCCACACGCCAATCTCTTTGGCTGCTTGCCGCCATTCTTCAAAGTATGGCTGATCAGCGTGGCGAAGATGAGGAAACCAACATGCGCCCAAGGTAAAATGTACGTTCTTCGGCTTTACCTTTGTGCAATCCGCAATCCAATTCCACCCATGATCTAACTCGCCAATATCGCCATCCGGCAGCCACCCAAAACCATGCAGCCATGAGCCGGGTTCCGCGTTCACCACATCCGGCGTCAGCCAGCGATTTGACGGATGCGCGCAGTTGAACAGCATCACGCTTGACCAGTTCTTGCGGTAGTAACGCTCCTGTTTCTGGCCATCCATCTTCAGCCCTTCGGTCGGCTGATAGTTCTGTTGGCACACCTGAACCGCTTTCGCCGGGTCCATTTCGTGCAGCATTTCGGCAATGTCCGTCAGGAACAATTGGTCGCAATCTACGAAGAGCCCCCAGCCTTCCCACTGCTGAAGCGCAGGCACCAGGAACCGCGTGAACGAAAACTCCGTGCTGAAGGGCTTGCCGTCGATCTTGTCCACCTTCTGGCACCCGTCAGCCTGCCATGTGCGGCGGTAGAGGCCCGCATGGCGCAAGGCGCGTTCATCAAGCTTCTGGATATTCACTGCCATCGTGGCGTGCTTCAGGATGGATGCCTTCAGAACCTCAAAGGCTTCGGGCTCACGGCTGTCATAGCCAATCCATACGTTGAGAATGTCCGCTCTCGTCAGCGCCTTGTACAAGTGGTGTCCTTTCAGTTGAGTTTCGTCACGATGCATTGTGCGCTAGGCAACCCCAGCGGTTTTTCCGTTTTGCCGGCAAAGAACTCGTCAAATGCGGCCTTCGCTCCGGGGCAGAGCGTCGAGCCGTAATCGTCGCAGATCACAAACCCGCCCCTTGCCACGCGGGGCCAGAAATAGGTCAGCGCCGCCAGTGTCGGCCCATACAAGTCAAGGTCCAGGTGAAGCAGCGCAATCTGCGTTGCCCTGCATTCCTTCAGCGTGTCGGGTATCCAACCCTTGTGAACCGATATGCGGTGCGCGAACTCGTCAAGGTTTGCTTCAAACTCGTCAAGGGATGCGAGGCAATCGCCCGCCTTCCAACTGTCGCCATCTTCCTCAGATGGTGCCGAAAGCCCCTCAAATGAGTCAAATACCTCAATCCCGCGATCCGTGCCGCTGGCGATGTAGTAGGTTGAGCGTCCGAACCTCACGCCGCATTCCACCACATCGCCGGGAACCGTCAGTTTCCGCGCCGCCTCAAGAAGGAAAAAACAACGGTCATCCGGTATCCCGCTAATCCCTATGTCCTTGACCTTCTGGCGAACGGCCACGAACTGCGGGTCTTCCTTCCATATCTTGTTGCGATAGAACTGGTATCCGTTTTTAACAAGCAGCTTCCATGCCGCTTTCAGGTCGCCGTCCATCACCGCAAAACGGCTCCGAACGTCAGGTGCTTGCCGTCATCGTCAATCGTCTCAAGCACCTCAAACCCTGCTTCTTCCATCCGTTCCAGCCACCACTTCGGCGGATGAAGCGAAATGTGGGCGTTCCGGCCATCCTCTAGGACCTTTTGCGCGGGCTCCGTCGATACGACAAAGAACGCAAATTCGCGCGTCAGACGCCGAATGTCCTTCAGAACGGGCATGATGAACTCGGGTTCAACATGCTCCATGACATCGGTGCACATCACCACGTCATGCGGTTCGGGCGGCGTGTCAAGCCCTTCAATGCAAGGGTCGTAATTGGTGACGCGGTATGCGGGGCCTAACTTCTCTGCGAGGACGGCCTTGCCGCATCCGTAGTCCAGAATGTCAAGCCTGCCCCATTGAGACAGTCTCCTGGCAGCATCGACATAACGGAACCCGCTGACGCCATAAACGGGATTGGTTGCATGTAACTTGCGGTTCAGTTCACGATATTCTGGCGTGATCAGCATCATTCGCCGCTCAACTCCTGTGTGAGTACAACGTGTTCAAGTGCGCGGAGTAGAAAGATGACTTGCCCCGCGTCTTGCGCGAACACACTGTAATAGGCATCCCCTTCCTTCGTGACGCCAAGGACAATGCAGTCCTCCAGCTTGTCACGCGCATCATCAAGGACCGAATTTGCCGTCATCTTTCCCTTGTTGGGGAACGTGAAGACGTTGCCGTTCATGCCGCGACCCTCTCTGATGCCTGCACCATCTTCGCCAGATCGTCAGCGGCGCGCTTGATAACGCCCTTCCATTCGCCGTCTTTCTTCTGGCGGTACATTTCGCAATTGCCGTACCAAGGCGAAGGCCCGGACACGCCATACCGCCACGCGCACATGACGGGGGTCATGCACCACTGTTTCACGCCGAGCGACCCGGCCAGATGATGCAGCGAGGTGTTGACCGTAATCACAAGGTCGAGGTTCATCAGCAGCCCCGCCGTGTCCTCGTAGTCGGCAATCGCATCGCCCCAATGGTAGATGGGAACGCCGATCCGGCTTCCCACGCGGGCAACCTCGTCAGCCGCCCACTTGTGATACTGAAGGCTGATGAAATTGACGCCCTTGGTTTCAAGCAATGGCTGCAAATGGTCCAGAACGATGGTCCGCTTGTCGAAGCGGGTTTTCTTCAGGCCCCCAGCCCACGAAAGACCGACGTTGAGCCCCTTTGGCAGCGAGGCCACATGCTGGCCCCAAATCTCAATCTTCTCCGGGTCCGCCTTGAGATAGGCCACCTTCGGGAAGTCCCCCGCCTTCTTGCGATAGTGGCGGCCCAGGCTGCCCATCGGCACATAAGCATCAATCTTGTGGTCTGCCTTCCACGGGAACGGCGCGTTCACATCGCTCGTCGGATAGACCGCTTCCAGTTCGGGGAATGACCGATTCAGCATCTTTTCAATGCGATGGTCGCAATCAATGATAACCTTGCAGTCCTTCATCAAGTCGGGGATCATGGACGCGAACATGATTTCGTCGCCAACGCCCTGTTCGCCGTAGGTTACAACCGTCTGTCCGGGTGTGCCGTCCCACTTGGGCAGGCCGCCGTAGGTCTTCAGCTTGCGTTCCGTTGGCATGATGCCGCCGGGGTCGAAGCCAGCCGTGTCATAGATGCGGAAGCCTTCTTCCCACTCTCCGAGTTCAAGGTGAGCAAGGCCCTTGTTCCACATCGCGTGGCGGTCATCTGGATCAACCGCAAGCGCCCTTTCGCTCCACAGCTTGCACAGTGCGGGCTGGCCCGCATTGACGTAGATGCTTCCGATACCGTGAAGGGCGAATGCCTTGTCCTTGTTCACCGAACCCGGCGGCGGGTTCTTTTCAGATTCCTCAAGCGCCTTCTTGTAGTACTCCATCGCCTTTTCGTCGTTGTGGTCCTGCTTGTAGGCCGCCGCGATGTTGAGGTAAGGCCCTGCGCCGAGTGCGCCGCAATTCACTGACCGTTCGATGAGGGCAATGGCGAGGCCGCGCTTGTCGCGCTGCATGTAGTAGGTGCCAAGCTGGAACAGCAGTTCCGGCCTGTCGGGAAACTTGTTGAGCCAGTGCAGATATTCCGCTTCAAGACTTTCCCACTCATTGTGCTCGGTTGAGGCCGACTTGGTGAGGGTCATGTGTCGTTCTTGCAATGAAGCGATCACGTCAGCGAACTGCATCTGCTCTCCTGGTTGTGCTGTGATGAAAGGGCGGGAGATTGCTCCCCCGCCCCGCGCCCGTTACGGGCAGTAGTAAGACACCATGAACTGGAGCGACACGGAGGTCGTTCCAGAGGTGGCCGCGCCGTCAACGCGAACGGCGAGGGTCTGGTAACGCTCAACGGCATCATCCGAGACGGAAACCGTCATGGGGAGGACGTTGGGCGAAACAGCCGTGAGGGCGATAACAGCGGTAGCGGAGAACGTCTTCGAACCGAAGACGTCAAGCACACCGTTGGAGCCCGCAAGGCCCATTTCGATGATGTATTGTCCGTCAACAACGGACCCGCGATAGCTGACTGCCGTGATGACAGCGCGATGCGGAATCTTGATATTGTTGAGGATGTACACGTCACCGTTGGAGAAGGTCGCAGTCGAAACGAGCGTCTGCACCTTGGTCTGGACGGTTGCACCCCTATAGGTGGGCTGCATTGCCGACTGAGTCGTGAAGGTTACGGAAGCCATGTGGTTTTCCCTCCCTTACGGCGCTGCGGCATAGGTTGACATTACGATGGTGCCGAAGTCCTTGGAGTTGAACTGCATCTTCTTGGCACCGATGATCGTCTGAACCGACACGCCGAACTGGCGGTCATAGTCAAACAGGTCTTCAATGTACTTGGGCGCTTCGGAATAACCCTGGCCCCAAGCAAGAGATACAGACTGCGCTCCGCAGAACACGGCCCGGCGGGTGTTGGCAGAGTTTGCCCCGATGCCATTCGGCAGGCGGGTCCACTCATGCAGCACGACACCGTTGTAAACGCCAAGCGCACCCGTGAAGATGGGATTGTCGTTCACATCGCCCCCGCCCATCGCGGCCTTCTGGATATCAAGCCAGTCGCCCGTGTTGGTCGAGGTCCGCATGTCCTTCACCTGATAGGGGTGCAGGAATGCGACATAGTAGGACTGCGAACCCACCTTGATCGGGCGGATAAGCGGCGAGGAGGTCTTCGCAATCGCAACGGCACGATCCAGCAGCTTGAGGCTGAAGGTATCGGACGTGGAAAGCGAGGCTTCGGAAGTGTGGTCGGTTTCCGTGTCCTGCTCACGAATGAGCCAACGACGATCCGCACCCGTGCCGGAAGACGGCGCAATAGCGGCGTTGTTGCCAGTGTAAAGCGTGTCAGACTGTGCGGTGTTGCCCGCAAGCTGGTTCGCAATCATCTGGTCGATACGGTCGGAATACCAATCCTGGATACCAAGACGGGCTTCCTCACGGACGGAGAACGGGACGCGCTGGGCATCAATGGTCGTCTTCACGCGAACTGCGTGGGCCAGATCGTTGATGAGCGTGTCATCGTAGTAGGTCGAGAGAGCCTCTTCGTTGCCCTCAAGAGCCTCGGTTTCGCCTACGCCACGGCCCGAAAGCTGCATGCGGAGTGGGACTCGGATACGGTCGCCCGCGCCCTTGCTGGTGTCATCGAAAACCTGAATGAGATTGTTGGAGGACGTGCCCATGAACTTCATGGCCATCGTTTCCTTCAACGCTTCACGCGCAATCTTCTTCGACCACAGCTTTACGGCAAGCGGATGACCAACCGGATAATCGGTTGTAGCCATTTCACTAATTCCCAAAAGTGGTGTTGATGATTTTCCGACCAATGACGCTGGTCAGCGGCGAAGCGCCCATTCAGGTTGGCGGCACCTTGTGTCCCTTGACGCTGGACTAGCGAAACGCGCCCGTGAGTAGGTCGGCGGCACCGGGTTAGGGGTTGCTATTCGCGGAACATCGAGCTTCGATTCCCGCCAAATTTCTTGTTCCAGTACGCATCGAAGGCCGCGCCCTTGAGGTTGACGGCTTCGGCGTCTGATATTTCGCCTTTGGCAGCGGGTGCGCCGCCTGCTGCCGCGGATGCAGCGACCGCCTTCTTGGCCTGCTGTAGCGCCGGATCGGGCGGGGCATGGGCGGCGGGAGCCACAGGGGCGGGTGCGCTTCTAGCGTAGCCCCTTGCCTTGGCAAACTCATAGATTGCCGCCGCCGGGTCGCGCCCGCTGTTCACGGCGGCTGCAATAAGGCCCATTTCCTCGCGCTTCAAAATCTGTGGGATGGTCGTGTCATCCGCCCCCAGGACACGCAATTCCTGTGCGCGAGACTGAAGTGCGTATTGATAAGCGTCCCGATAGTCGGGCGCGGTCTGTGAGAACTGGACGGCGGCGTTATAAGCCACGGTGTTCAGGTGAGTTTCGTACTGCTGGCGCTGGGTTTCCTCGGCCATGCGCCGAAGCTGTTCCTTAGCGGACTTGAGCGCCCCGATAGGGTCCGTCTCCGGGTCGGGGTCGTTCGGCGCTTCCGGCTCCGGGGCCTTGGTGCGCTGTTCCAGTTCCGCCATGCGGCGCTCATAGTCGGCCAGCTTGCGCTCGTACTCGGCCCGCTTGGCCCGCTCTTCCTGCAATGCCTTGAGCGGCACGCGGCGGTCATCCTCGACGGGCTCAGGAACGGCCTCTGCGGGCGCTGGAGCGGCTTCCGCTGCCGGGGCTGGTTCCGGTGCGGCCTCTTCCGCAACGGGCTCAGGCGCGGGCGCTGTGGATTCTGCGGCGGCAACCTCTGCGGCCCATGACTGAGCCGGGGCGGATTCGGGCGCGTTGAGTGAGTTCAAGAACTCGGACATTGGTACTCCTGTTTAGGCTGCAAGAAGCAGCACTTCCTCGTCATCCATTTCAGCCATCACTTGCTCAATGCGAAGCAACAGCGTTTCGGCGTATTTGATCCGGCGAAGCTCTGCCAAGCCATACTCGGCAAGAAGTAGCCTTGCGGCGAGTTCGACCTGTTCGGGGTTGATTGGCAGGGCAACCGGAGCGGCCTCAAGCGCCTGCTCAATTGCATCCTCGACAATCTCAACCTTGGCCTTTTCGTCCTTTTTCCGCTTCTTTTGCGGCATCCATGACAGGATGAGTTTCGCGGGTTCGCCGTACTGCCCACTGCCATAACGCCGCGGGGGCGGTACGTTCTGGTTGGCGGCGGCGTATTCTAGGGTTGCGTCCGTGCCCGTGAAGGTGAACGCGCCGGGTTCGGCAACGATTGCCTTGGCCGATGCGGCATAGGTAAGGGTTGCGTCCTGTCCCGTGTAGGCATAAGCCCCGGCGTCTGCCGCAATCTCGCGGCCATATTCAAGGTTCGCGTCCTGTCCCGTGTAGGCATAAGCCCCGGCGTCTGCCGCTATCTCGCGGCCATATTCAAGGTTCGCGTCCGTTCCAGTGAAAGCATAGGAACCAGCATCGGCCCCAAGAACCTTTGCCCCGCCAGAATAAAGCAGCGTGGCATCCGTACCCGTGAAGGCATAGGAACCAGCACCCGCTGCCAATTCCCGGCCATATTCAAGCGCCGCGTCAACGCCAGTGAAGGCATACGACCCGGCACCCGCCAGGACTTCAAAGCCGTACTCTAGGCTTGCGTCTGTTCCTGTAAAAGCGAATGCCCCGGCATCCGCCAGGACTTCCCTGCCAAACTCAAGGTTCGCATCGGTTCCGGTGACTGCGTAGGAGCCAGCCCCCGCCAGAACCTCACGCCCGTATTCAAGGTTGGCGTCGGTGCCTGTGACCGCGTAACTGCCCGCGCCGCCCGCAACCTCACGCCCATATTCAAGGCTGGCGTCCGTTCCAGTGAACGCAAACGCACCCGCCCCTGCGGCAACCTCAAACCCACGCTCTAAACTTGCGTCCGTTCCAGTGAACGCAAACGCACCCGCCCCTGCGGATAATGTCTTGGCGACACTCGGGTGATCGAAAATCCCGGTGTCAAAAATCCCGGTGTCGAAAATGCCGGGGGGCCGCCCCACAAGCGTGGCATCTGTGCCCGTGATGCTATAGCTGCCGCCGTCTGCCGCTATCTCGCGGCCATGTTCCAAATTTGCCGCTGTTCCCGAAACGGTAAAGCTTCCGGGGTCGGCGGTTACCAGCCGTGCGAGCTTGAAGCTCGCCGTCGTCTGAACTGCAGCCGCCGTGGTTCCGGTAAATTCCGGTGTCTGCGTCGTGGTGGCGCTGACCTTCTGCCGACTGACGCCAGTTGAAATGTTCGCGCGGGCAACGGTCCCTGAAAGGGTAAACGGTGATGACGCGGCAACCGTCTGGTTGGAGTTGATGCCGATGGAAGCCATGATGACTTCTTCGGCCTGCGCCAGTGTTCCCGTTGCTGGGCATGTAAACGGCGTTGTGCCGTCTGTCGTATTAGCCGGATTGGCGTCGAGAGGGCCAACCATAAATGGCCCCTCAATGACGGCGGCAACCGCGCTTGCATCGTTCGTTGATGCAGTCGCCGCAACTGAAATCGTCGTGAGCGTTCCGGCAGTCGTAACGCGGGCATAGAACGCGCGGTGTGTCGGCGTTCCTCCGTCCGTGCCAGCGTTTACCGCTGAGTAAGTGTTGCCGAGGTTGTCAGACGCAGACGTTGCGGTGAGGGCGGTCTGTTGCGAGAAGGCAACATAGATCAGGTCGCCAACAGAGACGGCCACCGATCCGGTGAGGTTGGTCGGGTTGGTTACGCTGGCAACTGAGGCTGTAAGGTTACCTCTTAGATCACCTTGAGCCACCGGCTAGCCCTTACCTGTACTGCTTGCGCGCCAGAACCAGCATCATAAGCGCCATCTTGTTCAGCAGCGCGCGGACCTCAGCAAGGTTGTTTGTGTTGGCGTTGATGTAGGTGCTGACCTGATCCGGGGTCATGGCGATGAAGTTCTGGACAAAGGTGTCACCCTTGACGGCTTCGCGATCCGCCGCGTCCGCTGCTCGCTGCTGACGAATTGCGGCTTCCTCCGGGCTCACATCGACCATCGTCCATGCTTGAGTCCACACGCCGTCGATCAGTGACCATTGCTCTGCCGGGTCCTGCGTTAGTGTCGATGCAGGCTTGGTCGCGCGCGAGACATCGTGCCAAGTGGCGAGCTTGTGCGGGATGTCCTCGGGCTTCTCCGCGAAGCGGCGGGTTTCCTGAAACTCTCCGCCGATGAGAAGGGCGTACTCGGTCAATGCTGTTCTCCGCTAGTAAAAAGACGCCGCGAGAAGAAAGTCACCCGCTCCGGTCGATCCCCCTGTGATCGAAGCGGAAACGGTTCTGTTGATTTCGCTTGCCGAAAAGTTTTGCGATGCCGACACGACGTAGTCGGTGTATTCAAAATCTTCCGTCAGTCCGGTCCAGGAATAGCTGCCCGTATTGTCAAACCCCGCGATACCAATCGCACAACTGCCGCCGTAAACGTCGAGGCCGCCCGATAGCGACGTGCCGCGCAAGGCCAGCGTATCGGCCAGGAAGGGGCGTGCGCGCGTTATCGTGTAGACATCTATGTATGCTTCATCAGAGACTGAGGAAAATGTGACGGCGATGTTTGCCGTGGTGCCGCTTTGGACTGGGGCATCGGTGACGAATATGCCAGCGCCAGCGCCGGGGATGGCCGATGAGACGACAAGCCTTGTCGTTGCCTGCCCCCCGACAGTCAGCGTTGTCGGTTGACATGTGCTGCTCAGATTAAAGCCTACAGCCGAAACGGCGACATACCTGTCCGAAGCAACGCTCCCAATGCCCGCCCCGGTAAAGGTAATTGTGGTTGCGTCGTCGGGAGAATAGGTGCTTCCGATGTATGTAAGAAACGGGCGGCGGCCCACACCAAAGCCGTTCAGCTGGTTGACCATCAACACAGGTCAGTCGTCCTTCGCGGCATCGGTGGTGTAGTGTATTTTCACGCCATGCAGGCGGGCGTCCACGGCCATCGTGTCAGAGCCGTCAGCGGGCACGCGCTTGACCTGGAATACAACCCACTCTTCTGCCCCCGGCGAACCCGCCACAGTCAACGCCCCCGTCTCGTCGCTAATGTATATGTCGTTTGTCGTGCCGCCCGTATCGGCCACCTGCACGGCAGTACCAAAGGCTGTATCAGCGGCGTCATCATTCGCAAAAGCGACTGCTTCAATGGCCCACACCACACCGAAGTTGGTGGTAGTCGAAGGGTGCGACCACACGAACTGGCAGATCAGCGTGCCCTCGTTCCAACCTTTCGGCATCTGGACGGCGAACTGGGCGAATTCCTGCGTGGCCGTGTCAAAATCCAACGTCGCAAGCATGACGCGATTGGTTGCTGTCTCAACCGTGCCTGTCGCGGCCCCGCTCGTGGTACGCGAGATCATCGCCCCCGCTGGAACCCATATGGTCTGCTGGCCGACGATGTCCCCTGCGGCTGCGTAAGCGCCGCCAGTAACGGAAAGCGAACCACCACTAAGCGTCAAACCTGTGCCTGCGCTGATCTCCTCCGTCGCACCCGTTCCCGCCGTCGTGCGCCCAAGCAGACGCGCAGTGGCTTGTGTGAGCGTGTGCTCCTCGTTCCACTGGTTCTTTCGGATTTCGCCGTTCCCGGCGTCCGTTCCGACTGCAACGGTTGTATGGGTAAGACTGACAACCATTTACCGAACCTCCCAAAAGGGGCGCGGATGCGTGACTTCACCCGTCACCGGGTTGCGGCTTCCCCCGACACAGAAGCTCACATGGCAGCGCCCGCAAGAGCAATGCAGCTTGTATATGTCCGGTATCCCCTTGGCCTGATCCGTGGGGCAGGAATACCAAGCCTCTATTTCGATGTTCGCCACCTGATGGCAGCACTCATTCGGCGCGTTGTTGACAACCTTGTCATGGAACCTCTGCACAGACGGGCAGAGACGCAAGGCACGCTCAAGCGGAATGCGCGGGCAGGCCAGAATGTGCTGACTGTCCAGCGGTTCCCAGGCAAGGGTTCGGGGCTGGTTGCCCCACGGAATGGCGTCCTGCATCATGCGAAGGTGGCGAGAGAGGCCGCAAAATCGAGGGTAAACGTCTCTCCGTTGCCGAGCGTGAAGGATGCGGCATAGTCGTAAGAATTCATCAGCTTGTCCGTGGTGGACGTGTCATCGTGAATGCTAACGTAGCGGCCAGCGGCCCAATCGGCAGCGGTTGCCGTCCACACCACATCGACAGCGGTCATGGTCACGGTTCCACCGGAGCGGGTTGAGTTGTTCTGAATATCCTCGCCGCCCGCCGTATAGCCTGTTCCAGTGACTTGCGTCAGGTCGGCCAACTCGTCATCCGTGGCCACAACTGGCGCATCGGAATGGATGACGGCGCGGAACGTGTCTTCGGTGCCGAATGCGTCCACTTCCTCGTTGATAAGAAACTGAATGAAAGGCTCATACTTGACGAATGTTGCCATCTTACTGGACTCCTATTGCGCGGCCATCAGGCCCCCGAACAATCTGCTTGGGTTTGGTCATTGCCTGACTGAGTTCGCTGCCGAGTGCGGCAATCCCTTCAGCCATCATGCGCTGGCTCTCGGCGTTGGCCCTTGCCATTTCGGTGAGCGCCTGCGCCATCTGCGTCATGGAATCGGCAAGCGCCTTGTTGCCGAACAGGTCCATGTCTTCCGCTTCCGGCATTTCATGGCCTTCGTCTTCGGATTCCTCGCCTTCGCTCTCAGGCTTGGCCATGGCGGCCTTGCCCTGCATGTCCAGGCGGGCCATTGACGCCTTGATGCCCATGTCAGCCTTGGCAGAAGACGCCTTGAGCGCCATTTCGCCCTTCATCCGTTCGGAATCGAAGGCCATGCGCTCACGGTCCATCATCAACTCGACCTGAGCCTTTTCCCGCTCAAGCTGGATGTTTGCGGCTGCTTTCATGCGTTCAAGCTCAATCTGTGCGGCGGCTTTCTGCTGTTCGAGCTGCATCTGTTGCGCGTTCTTTTGCGCCTCAACTTGCATCTCAACCTGAGCCTCTTGCTGGCGCATCTGCAATTCGGCGGCCTTGGCCTGCTTCATCGCCTCAACCTTCATCATTTCCGGGTCGGGCGGGGGCGGCTGCTGTGCCTTCTGCTCCTGAAGCGCCTTGAACTTCTCAAGGAACGATTCGGGCATGGGCGAATATTCAAGCACCAGCGCCATTTCTTCCGGTCCCATCGTCGGCCCGACAATCGGCAGCAACGGCTGGATTGCGCCCCAAGTCGCTTCTTTCAGGTTCGGCGCTGACGAGGATTGATCTACAATCACGTCATATTCAGCCGTATCGTCCTGAAAGAACGTCAGATAGGGCTGCTGTGAGATAGCGCCTTTATCCATTCGGCACCCCCAATTGAGGCATGGGCATGGGCGCGGTTTCGGCAGGCATGGCCAAGCCCTGCGGCGGCATCGGCGGCTGACCGCCCATCATGCCAGGGGGCATCTGCGGAGCGCCAGCAAAGGCCGGGTTGGGGATCTGCCCCTTCTGGAACGGGACGTTCATCTGCCCGCCATCGTCCGTGGTGATGCGGATCAGACGCCCGTCGGTCAAATACTTCTGCATGAAATACAACCAACAACGGCCCGCCATCTTGCGGTAACGACGGAAGCTGTCAAACAGCGGTGCAAGCAACGTCACTGCGGACTGTTTGCGCTGGTATTCGAGGACGCCCGCCTGCTCACGGTCAGCCATGCCCAGGAGTTCAGAGTTGACGCCGCTCACGTTTTGCATCGACTCGTTGGCGTAAGTCATGAGGTTCGCCAGATCGGGCGGCAGGCCCACGGCCTCGCGGCGCTGAACACGGCCCTGCTGGAGTGAGCCGTCGCTGAACACGTTGATGGCACCCGGCCTTGCGGCCTTGGCCTCGAAGCTGGCCACGTTGTCAATGGCACCCTTCTCAATGTCATAGCCGGGTTTGGCCGACGTGTTGATGAGGTGCATGATCTGCGAGAGGAACTTGTTTGACCACATCTGCGGATCACGAAGCGAACGCAGAAGGCCGAACCAGTAGCCCGTGTTGCGGTCACGCTTGCCAGTGATGCAGTGATAGGTCGGCCCCTTGGGGTACGGGTGTTCGACGTGGAAATGCTCACCGCCAATCATGAAACACCGCTTCCATTCGCGGGTGCGTCGCGTGGCGTGGACGGGGGCGAATGCCTTGTGTTCGTCTTCCTTGAGGGCGAACCATTCCTCGTCCGTCATGGACGCAACTTCGCCCGTTTTCGGGTTGGTTATGACGTGTTCGATCTTGTCCACGACATACTGGTATTCAAGCACACGGACATTGCGGGTGGCAGAGCGGGCATCGTCCTGGCCCTTGTAGCTATCGCGCGGGTTCTCGCTGCCGATGGTGTCATCCACGTCATCGCCCAGCCAATCGGCGTGGACGTATTCGCCATCCCACTCAGGAACCAGCGCCTTTGCTTCGTCCTTGGAATAGGTTGTCTCGTAAAAGATGTAACGCGCGTCCTCAAGGTTCGGCTTGCGGCTTGACGGGTCCCACAGCATACGCAGCGGATCAACGCGGTCCCGAACCAGATCATAGTCAGGGTTGCGTTCGTCGGTGATGCGGTCATTCGTCCAGCCCATGCCGCAGATGCACATATCGCGGAAGGCGTCGGACTCCTCAAACTCGGCATCACAGGCGTCGCGGAAATAGTTCGCCGCTTCGGTCAGCAGTTCGTTGACCTTGGCATCACCGGGCGTGCGCGGGATGTAGCGCGTTTCCTGGCGGTTGTTGACCTCATAGCCAATCACGGCATCAATGAGGATGGCCACGCGGTTGAACGTCACCGGGACACGCTGCTGTTCGATCAGCTTCTGGCGGTCCTGTTCGGACCATTGGCGACCAGCGTACAAGTCGAACACCTCGCGGGCCTCTTCACGCCACTTGGACGCATGGGAACGCGCGGCCTCGTACCTCTGGCGAATTTCCAGAAGCAAGTCATCGCCTTCCATGTCCATCATTTCATCGGCCATAAGGCGGTCTCACAATGCTGCCTTGCCCCGCGCCCCCCATGTCTGAACGCTGACGCGCAAACATATCGGCTTCGGAAACTGTCTTAAACGATGGGAACTGAAGCCCGAAATTGTCCCGCAAATGAATGGCCGTGGACGCGGCAAGGTCTGGCTTGTCGCGCAAATCAACGACACCATTCGGACTCATCCACAACTGTGGGATAACCATCCACCCGCCCCTGCCATCCTCAACCGTTGTCGTGACTTCGGTACTATAGGAACCATCAGGATTGGTGATTTGTTCACCGGGGCGAAACGGGCGAAGCGGCGGCTGCTTCGTCTGTTTCATCGGTTCGGATGGCGCAAAGCCAAACGGCATGTTGCTCATGTCAGCCATTATGCAGCCCACCCGGAATTGTCATCGAAGGCTTCACCGCGCCGTCTGCGGCCCGCATAGCGGGGAATGTCTGGCGGCACGGCTGCGTCAGGCTCAAGCCCTGTGGCGAGATAGCGGAAGGCGTCAGCGTCGTGGCTTGTCCAATCATGGAGCGGCGACGGCTTGAACACGCGCTTGTTCTCGTCATATTCGCGGCGGTACTGGCGAAGGCTCTCCAGCCCTTGCGCACAATTTTGCGCATCGAAACGGCATGTCGGAAGCAACAAGCGAACGGCGTTGATGCCATCGTCAACCGCCATCCTGGGGATCACTTTACAATTCTGAAGGCCGAGCGCCTTGAGCGTGTCGAGCCTTGATTTGCCGTTGGTCCATTCGCGGTTCTCGGCATCATGCGGCAGAAAGTGACGGGCATAGGTATAGGGCTTGGCCCGAAGAACATCCAGATAGTGGCTTGCGGCCTGCCCATTGGTTGCATAGTGGTCGATGACGTGAATCCAACCGCCAGACCTCTGCGCGAACCAGATGCTTGTATCGTCTCCGACTCCCAGGTCCCATGCTGTAAACACGGGAAGTGCAGGGTTGTGCGGCAGCGGGGCAATGCGGCCCTCTTGCGCAGCTTTCTCAAGGAGTAGGCCCCAATAAGCGCCCTCAATACTTGCCTCAAAACTGCATTCGTACTCTTGAGCATACTGCGCTTCCGACATCATCTTGGCAGCGGATGCCAGTTCTTCGGCGTCTACAATCCCGGTTTCAGATGCCTTGAGCATCATGCGAAACCACTCCGCGTCGTTCTCGGCACCCAGCCAGCGGTCATAGAACTCGTTGTGGCCTTTTGGTGTACCGATGAGCGTTAAAGTTCCGCGCCTGTCTGATAGAGCGGGGCGGATAACTTCTGGAAGGAAGCGAGGCCGCATGTCGGCGAACTCGTCGAGAACGGCGTCATCAAGATACAGACCGCGTAAAGCATCAGGATTATCGGCACCGTAAAGGCGAACACGACCACCATTAGGAAGGTCAACACGAAGCTCACTTTCGTTAACCAATCGCCCAGGGATTTCACGGGTGAACTCCTTGAGGTAGCTCCAAGCAACGTCTTTTGCCTGCTTGAAGAGCGGCGCGACATAGGCGACCCTTGGTTCAGGCCGTGGACAGGTTAGCGCAGACCGGATCAGGCCATTCACACATGCGACTGTCTTTCCCGCCCTTCGGTGCGCCACGATGATCCGCCACCGCTTGTCGCTGCTGTGATAGGGGAGGAAATGACGGCGCGGAGCATAAGGGATTATTATTCGCTGCTCGGCAGCCATCCAAACACCAAACGCCCGTTTCCGTCAGACCCGACAATCATGTCTTTCGGAACCAGATCAGCAACAATTTTGAGATAGGTATCCGGCTTCTCGGCGCGCACCCGTTCAATCACCGTTTCCCCGTGCTGTTCAAAGTCAGCCGTGAGAGCGGTGATGAACTTGTCCGCTATCTTGTTCTTTGCGCCAGGAGGGCGGCCTGCGGGGTTTCCGCTTTTGCCCTTTTCAAACTGCATTCCTGTTGTTTCCCTGTATTATCAGGAATGACCTTGCGTCACTTGCCCTTGCCCATAGCGGGAGCGCCTTTGGGATCGCCATCGCGGGCGGTGCCGGAACCCTTGCCCGATGAGTGCATGACCTTGGTGCCGACGCTGTTGGGCTTCTTGCCCATTTCGGCGGTGGTGGAACCGCTCTTCTTGCCTGCTGAATACAGTGACATAACGTAACCTCTTAAGTTGCTGATTAGGATCGGGGCAGCCCGCCCACCATGTCGGAGCGGACGGCGTAGAAGCTGTTCGGGACATCGTGGAGGTTCTTGGGCGAACGCTGCTCCACAACCCTTGTCTTGACCGTCTTGCCTCGCTTTGCCCAATAGTCTCGGATGTGTTGGGCAAGGGCGTGAGCGCCTGAATGGGTCAGGTGATCGGTCATTGGGCTCCTGGTGCTGTGAAGGGGTTCCCGGCGCAGGCGCACACGGACTCTGTTACGCAATGCTGGTTGAGCTAGCCGGGGCTGGCCGGGAATGGGGGAATTTGGCGTAATTGCTCACGTCGCCTCGCCAGAGACGAGGACCGCAGGCACGGGGCTAACCCACTTGAGCGCCGTATGCGAAACGTAAGCGCGCAATATAGCACTTAGATTGTTACAGAATTGTGGCGAGGCACCAGACGATAGCCGCGATCAAAAGCGGGGTTAGCACCATCAGGACGAGGGCGTTTGCTTCGGTCATCACTTCACCCAATCAATAACCGTGGGCGCAAGATTGCCCCGGCACCACACAATCCAACAGAAGTCTATTGACCCTCCACCGCGCACGTCTTCGCCCTTCTCTTCCAGAATTTCACCGGGCGGCATGGACGGGCGGCGGCTGAACATCAGCACCTTCTCTGTTTCATCTCGCGTGAACAGGCCGTGACGGCGCTGTGAGGCCAGAAACTTCACCTGGACAAGCGCCGCAACCCGCCACTTGGCAGTCCTCAAGGCGTGTTCAATGATCTGCTGTGCAATGCCGTAAGGCGGATTGGTGACAATGTTGTCGTAAGCTGCGAAGTCCTTGAGAAAGTCCCGCTGCGGGAAGCCATATCCCCGGTCCACCAGATCAGCACCCGTGCCGCCCATGACGCGCGGAATCGTACCCATCCCGCAACACGGATCATGGATTTGGCCGATAAGCGGAACGCGGGCTTTCAAAGCCTCAACCGCCCATTCCGGCTCAACGTACCAATCATTGCTGTCGCGGGCATATTCGGAAGGACGCTCACCCATTATGCTGCCTGCTCCATCTGCCCCTTGGCCGCCTCAATCATGTCTAGCAATGCATCGTGCAATGAACGCCAGCGTTGTTTTTGCTTTCGTGAGGCTTTGGTCGCCAGCGCCAGCGCGGCCATGTTCTCCGCGTCGATTGCGCCCCGGAATCGGCTAATCTCCGCATCGTTGATTTGGACCAGCGTCTGGTCCGCATTTTGTTCAAAGCCCATCATGTGCCGCAGCCCGTCTAGTTCGGCCTGATGCACTGCCCACATAGGCACGGCGGCAAAGACTCGGCGGGGGAGGATGGCGAGTTCCTTGGTCTTCTGGAGGTGCGACTTGGCCGACACCCGGCGCGCGATGGCGGGGCGGCAGACGATGATCTGCGCGGGAACCCAGGCATCCCAGCCCCGGAACATCACCTGTCGGGCTACATAGGCTTCCTTGCCGTGGTCGGTGCGGATGACTAACCACATCAGGCGCGCACCGTGCGATTGTGCACCAGCGCCAACACACCCGCCGCAACTATCGTCATCCACAGTTTGCCGACAAGCTGGCCCGCCATGAAGTCGAGCGAACCGAACGCCAACCACAGGAACACCGCAGAGTCAGCCGCCGCCCCCACAACACCCGAGGCCAGCACGGCGAGGCTGAGATTGCGCTTGCGGAGCGGTGTGTAGACTCCAAGGTCTAACAATTCCGCAATTGCAAATGCTGTGGCGCTGGCGATGACCAAGGCAGGCGGGGCCACCAGAACGGACAGTACCACACCACAGGCGATGGCGAGGAAGGCCCATCGAATGCCAAGCAGCTGCTGCACCGCGTCCCGCAGCACCAGCGCCGCGCCGATCATCAGGACGCCAGAAGGGGCCATGAGGCCGGGGGCCACCGGAATCAGGCAGGGGCCGTTGGGAATGCACATGGTGCCCACATTGCCGATGAGCCAATTGGCGGCGGGGATCGTGGCGAGATAGGCGAGGAAGACCAAGAATTTCATGCAATAAGGTCCATTTGCTGGGGTTGATATTTCCACTTGATTGGGCATTGAACGGCGTCAATTACTCGTGCCATCGCTTCGGGACACTGGTTTGACGAGTTAAAATTTCGCGCCACGTTCACGCTATCAACCGAGGCAAACGGCCAGCGTTTCCCGGCTACGGCCATACCGCGCAGCATGTGGACCCACGGCAACGGCCCACGGCGGGCCATCTCGTTAAACGCCTCGTCTGTGCGACGGCTCCAGGCATCGGAACCAACCTGCCAATAGGCACCAGACGAGCCGAAGCACACCCGGCCAAAGTCTTGGGCGAACCCCAGCAGCACATCCAGCGGTTCGGCTAGATGCCAAACTGGCGCGGCCAGTTCGCGGCGGAACGGCCATTCCTTTACAAGTTGTGCGTTGGCCTCAACGTCGCCGTCAATTACATCAGGGATGACCGCCCAGTGCGGATGACCAAGGCGTGGTTCCAGCCAGCGATAATAAGCCGTCCAATCTACCGACCTGCCCTTGGTGTGCAGGCTGAACGCTCCGTTATCCCACATGACGGACTGCCCGATCCGCAGGCATATATCTGCATCCTGCGGGTTGGCATAGGACACGCAAAAGCTCTTGCCCGCCATCAGCCACAACTGGTCGCGCGGCGTCAGGGGCGTGCCGTGATAGTGAATTGTCACGCCGCTTGCTCCTGTGGGGGGAACTCAGATGGCACGGTGAGGGCGTCCAGTTTCTCGTAAAACGTGGCCTTGCCCTTGGTCTTGCGATAGTGGGCAATCCAGGCATCATACGCCGGGGTTCCGCGCTTCACTGACGGCAAGATGCACCCGCCATTGGTGGTTGAGCGCAGCTTGTCTCGAATGCCCTTGAGGCTTTCGCGCTGCAATTCGGTCAGCGACGGCTTCCACTTGACCGAGTGCAGGAAGTCGACCTCCCAATCCGTGAGGCTGTCAGGCTGTTTGAGAAAGTCTTGGACCTCTTCCCAATGCTTTGGGTCTTGAGTGCGCGCGGGCGTCTGCTCTGCTCTGCTCTGCTCTGTATCTGTTCTGCTCTGTTCTGGGGGCGTGACTTCGTTGTGACTGTCACTGTGACATTCCGTGACATTATCGGTGTTTTGCTGCTGTTTTTCGCGCTGCCGTTGCTTTCTTTTCCGCTCTTTAGCATCTTCCGGCGTGTCGCTCTTGAACTGGCGTTCGGCCCAATTGTGCGGCGAAAGCCCGTCACACTCATCAAGCAAACCCCTTTTCACAAGCTCCGCTGTGACTGTCACAGTGACATCTTGTGACATGCGGAGCGCGAAGGCGATGTCTTCCAGTGCGGGAAGCACACCATCATTGCGGCTGGCAAGGCATAGGAGGTTGACCCATGCCTTGAACAAATCGGCGGGGAGCTTCTGAACCTTTGGATCGTCCAGAACGTCTGAGTACATGCGGAACCATCTGCTCATTGCGCCATGTCCCTCCCCATTGAATAGGCCAGCCACAGGACGGCGCACTCGGCAATCACGGCTATGAGAAGAAAGGCTGCCGTACTCATGCCCCCACCCCCTGCTTGAATTGCCGCAGAGTCACCGGGACCAAACCCCGCTCATGCACCAGCATTTCGTACCGAATGCGGATTGAGTGCTTGTGCTTGCGCATCCGCTGAGAGATTTTCTCCCAGGACAGGCCCGCGCTGCGGAGTTCGATGATCTGTTCGTCATGGTCGGCTGTGAAGGACGGCGGCGGGGGGCCACGCCTCTTGACCGCTTCTTGCGCCCGCTCCGTCTCGTCCAGAAGCAGATGATAATGCGGCAGCTGGTCCCGCCCCACCTTGCGGGTGAAGACACGCAACTGGCCGAGATAGCTCTGGCCCATGACGAAGAAAAACCCGTCCAACTTCGACTTCATATATTCTTCTGCGTTCATTTGATCCTCCACACATAAGCGCCTGGAATGCCCCGAATCTGGACCTGACGAACGCGGAACTTCATCGGCCTCAGATCAGAAGCCCGCTTCGTGATGGCGTTGGTTGGCGCGCCCGCGAAAAACATTTCCTCGCCAACCTCGAAAAACCGCAGGGGAAAGCGGGCATTGTTGATACGGCCCCGGCCCTCGACTTTCTTCTCTCGCATCCGCTGTTCTGGCGTCATGCTGCCACCCGCTTCAATATGTAATTGATCGTTGCTTCCGTGCGCCGCTTGGCGTCTGCGCTCCACGGGGCGACGTTCATCCGGGCGTGATACTCGCAATACGCCGAGCCGTCCCGCTGGGCGTGGTTGCAGAAGGCAAAGCCGCCTATAAACTCCGGGTCATCCTTCACGGGCCAGCGACACCCGGTCACGTCCACGATGCTAGCAAGCTGCCCCTGATCTGGTACCACGGGAGCAGGCTCTACAATACGCAATACAGACCCGGCACGTTCAGGCAAAGTCAACATGGCTTCCCTCCGTGTGTAGCGTCGTTTGGTGATGGTTCCGGTATTGGCGATGGTGCGGCGCTCTATCGGTTCGCCCTGAGTGGCGCGGCGCAGTTTCTCGCGGTGGAGTTTGCCCATGATGCTATTGCGGGTTGTGTTGAAATGTTTGGCTAGCTGGTAAGACGTGAGGCCCTGACGCCAGAGGCGGATCAGTTCGTCAATGGTTTCGGGGGTCCAGTTCATGCGGCCTCCAGCGCGTCAGCCTGAACAATGGATATTTCCGCAGCCACGCCCGCAGGAAGGTCAACGGTCCAAAATGCGTTGACGCCGTATACGTTTTTGTCATCGTCTATCGCGGCAACGTGCTGCAAAAAGTCCAGAATGCCTTTGATGCGATTGTCCAGGTCCGCATTGGATCGCGGACGCCTCATGGCGATTGTCACATAAACCGGGCCGCGAAAGCGATGCTGCTTGATAAGCTGCGGCTGGACGTTCCATTCCTCTCCTCGAATAAACGTCATGTAGGCCGCTGTTCGGTATGTCTTGCCGCCTTTGCCGTGACGCCATATCGCGTTGACGCTCGGAGGAAGGGCTGCGAGGGTCAGCTTGGTTTTCATCTGCGCCACCGCACCACTTCACGCCACGCCGCAGACCACTCGACGCGCTGCCGCAGAAGCCAAATCTGAAAGCGGATCAGCCACAATCGCCAGAACATGAAACCCCCATGTTTATTTGCTGGACTACGGAACGGCGGGTGAAACGCCGCGTTGGTGTGAATAGAAAAAGCCCCCGGCGGGGAGGAGGGACGCCGGGGGCCAGTTACCGCCACGCGGGGAGAGTGCGCGTGTTGCTGTGTCAGGGCAGCAACGGGCGGGGGAACT
>Ga0315909_10000826_pt1 | contig 41398 bp, 41 predicted proteins | sample LakEriMetagenome_11_FD_203527 | JGI IMG/M metagenome (GOLD analysis project Ga0315909, IMG submission 203527) | Freshwater fungal communities from buoy surface, Lake Erie, Ohio, United States - Buoy 2 MA125 | ecosystem: Environmental > Aquatic > Freshwater > Lake | place: USA: Lake Erie, Ohio... | reverse complement strand
GATGATCACGGCGGAGGCAAGCAAATCGAGCCCGCCCAACGATGTCGATAAGATATTCACTCGGTCCCGAAAAGAGAAAGGCCGCAAAGCGGCCTGAATGGTACAGCCCTGCGAGAGGCCTATTTTAGATTACCTATCTCTCGTTTCAGGGCCTCAATATTTTTTTCAGTTCTCAGAATGTCGTCTTTCATCTGAGCGACACGCTCCTGATATTTCGCATAATTGCGCTCACTGCCCAGACGCTCGGGTTCGCCGTTCTGATATTCGCGGCGCAGCTCGGACAATTTGGACTCTTCGGTACGCACTTCCTCGATCAGTATCTGCATCCGGTCCTGATCGCGACGTTTCTGAATCTGACTGTCTATGCGCGGAAAGGATGGGTCAATGACGGCATTCTTTGCCTGCTGGTTGGCAGGCGGTGCGGGAATGGTCGAAATAGTCTCCAGATCCAGCCTTCGGCAGCCACGAGTATCCCCATTGTTGCGGTATTCGCGCGTGCCATTCGGCTGTACACAAATGAAAACACCTTGCGCGATGGCGGGAGCAGCAAGGATCCAAAGAATCAGGCACACAAGTAGACGACTTTTCATGGGCAAAGAACCATGGGAAGAGTTAACACAAGCTCGAACCAGCGATCTGTGTTTTTATACCAGAAAGTCGCCCATTATTTTTATCATAAAAACAACATTCGATCCAAAAAAAGAGGGTGACCTGAATCACCCTCCATCTTTCACGAATCTCAACCAGCGATTACAGCGAGTAGTACATGTCGAACTCGACCGGATGCGTGGTCATCCGGAAGCGGGTCACCTCTTGCATCTTCAGTTCGATGTAGGCGTCGATCATCGTGTCGCTGAACACGCCACCACGCGTCAGAAACTCGCGGTCCTTGTCGAGATACTCGAGTGCCTGATCGAGTGACGAACACACGGTCGGGATTTGTGCATCTTCTTCGGGTGGCAGGTGATACAAATCTTTCGATGCCGCCTCGCCCGGATGAATTTTGTTTTGCACACCGTCAAGACCCGCCATCAGCAACGCCGCAAAGCACAGATAAGGATTGGCCAATGGATCAGGGAAGCGAGTTTCAATACGACGTCCCTTCGGGTTGGCCACGTGCGGAATACGAATCGACGCAGAACGGTTACGCGACGAATACGCCAGCTTCACTGGGGCTTCGAAGCCGGGCACCAGACGCTTGTACGAGTTCGTACCTGGGTTGGTGATGGCATTGAGTGCACGCGCGTGTTTGATAATGCCACCGATGTAGTACAGCGCGAAATCAGACAAGCCTGCGTAGCCGTCACCAGCGAACAGATTTTTGCCATCTTTCCAGACCGACTGGTGCACGTGCATCCCGGAACCGTTGTCGCCAACGATAGGCTTGGGCATGAAGGTCGCAGTCTTGCCGTAGTTATGTGCGACATTCCACACAACATATTTCAATGTCTGAGTCCAATCCGCGCGCTGAACCAGCGTGGAGAATTTGGTACCGATTTCGTTCTGACCAGCGCCAGCAACTTCGTGGTGGTGCACTTCAACGGGAATCCCAAGGCTTTCGAGAATCAAACACATTTCCGAGCGCATGTCCTGGAAGCTGTCGACCGGAGGTACAGGAAAATAACCGCCCTTGACCGATGGACGATGACCGCTGTTGCCGCCCTCGATTTTTTCACCGGTGCTCCAGGAAGCTTCCTCGGAATCGATCTTGGAGAAGGAGCCCGACATATCGACGTTCCAACGCACGCTGTCGAAAATAAAGAACTCGGGCTCGGGGCCAAAGTAAGCGGTGTCACCAATGCCTGAAGACTTGAGATAGGCCTCGGCGCGTTTGGCGATAGAACGAGGATCGCGGTCATACCCTTTGCCATCACCCGGTTCCACGACATCACACTGAATGAACATCGTGGTTTCTTCCATGAACGGATCGATACGCGCGGTGCTTGGGTCCGGCATGAGCAGCATGTCGGAGGCTTCGATACCTTTCCAACCAGCGATGGAAGAGCCATCGAATGCGTGGCCTGACTCGAATTTATCCATATCGAAATGGGACACCGGAACGCTCACGTGCTGCTCTTTGCCACGCGTATCCGTGAAACGGAAATCAACGAATTTGACTTCGTTGTCCTTGACCATTTTCAATACATCAGCGGCCGACGTTGACATGCGGATCTCCTAAAAGTTGCGAAGTGATTAATTGGGTATAAGATGCGGGCCGACGTGACGCAAACCGCCTAAACATGCGGCGCGATGCATGACAATGCCACCAACACTCGATCGGCGATGATAGCAGATTCCATGCCATAAACTATGCTGCCCGAGACCCAATGCCTGCGCTCCCGGGATCTGAATTTCTATTCAGAATCAATCGCTTACATTGATGACCAGAAAGCCAGCAAATCCACAAACGCCCCATATAGGTGCAAAAAACTCAAATTGCACTATTTTAGTGCGTTATTTGGTGCATAGGGGATCTTGTTGCTGACTGTCGGGGCTTGCCGAGAGCAACATTTTGTTGGAGGCTGTGTGTCTTGACGCCAAACACATCAAAGAAAAACAGATGCCATCTTCAGAAAAACTCCTTGCCGAGGCACGCTTGCGCGGCGCGCAGGCGTCACTTCCCTATGCCGGTGCAGTAACACCCCAAGAAGCCTACGCGCTGCTGCAGGCAAGCCCGAGCGTGAAACTCATCGACGTACGTACGCAGGCCGAGCGTGATTGGATTGGACGAGTCCTCGTGCCAGACGCACAGCATCTGGCAGTGCAATGGACGCTGTATCCGGGGGGCACACAAAATCCGGAATTCATGGCACAACTGGAACAGCAAGCACAGCCCAGCGACACGCTACTGTTCCTGTGCCGCTCGGGAGTGCGTTCACGCTATGCTGCAAAACTCGCAACCGAGCTAGGGTTTGGACAGTGCTTCGACATACTGGAGGGGTTTGAGGGCGACCGCGACGGTCAGGGACACCGCAAAACCATAGGCGGATGGTGCATGCGGGGCCTGCCCTGGGTGGGTGCCTGATTCGCCGGCTTTGAGCCCCCGCCGGAGAAACTCACTCCTCCTCATCTGGCGCTACAGCTAACTTGCGCCGACTCGCATCATGGGACAGAAAATTTGCTGCAATGCCAAACCAGGCCTCACTGGGAATAAGACGCTCGGCAACCTGAACGAGCTCTTCCTCCCTCGCCAATCGCCTGTAAAAATTTGCGCAGCACAATTCAAGCGATGAGCAGACCTCCTCAACCAGCAATTTACCCTGCCGTAAACCGTCCTGAATTCTTTCGCTTAACGATCTCAGCAAGGAATTACTGTGCGCACTTAGGGATTCGATTTCATCCAACAAAGGATCGGCCTCATGGGTCAGCTTGCGCAGTGCGGGAATCAGAAATACTTGAATTTTTCGCTCGCGATAGTACTGGTCGAATTGAGATAGCCGTTGCAGCATACTTTCGAAATCCATTTTGCTGGCACCCTTGATATTCCGTATGCCAGTCATGATGTACTGCTGCACGGATGAAAAAGTCCAACGGGCCTTTTTGTGCTCGGCTTTCAGCGCGACGATCGAATAGGTAAAAGTCAGCATTGTGGTTTCCAATCAAACTCGATAGTTTTCTCCGGCGTGGCGAAGGCCCGCATCGGAAATGGATTAGGTAAACAGCGCGGAGAACACCGCGAAGACCTGCTTAGTATATAAATAACAAAAGTGTGCGCAGTTGATACTGCGCAAACGCTCATCAGACACAACAATCAGGACAAAGTATCGTCCGACGATACGGGGAGGTCACACAACTGGATGATTCAGCGATCAGTCCAGCTTTGCTGCGTGCTCACGAGTCGAGTGAAAGGTCACGCCGGGCCAGCGTTCCTGCGTCAGCTTGAGATTGACGCCCGAGCTTGCGAGATAAGCGAGATTGCCTGCAGCGTCATGGGCGAGATTGGCACCCGCCGAAGATTTCTCAAAGTCGGCGAGCATGCGCTTGTCTTCGCATGAAACCCAGCGCGCGCTGCTGATGCTGGTGCCTTCGAACACGGCGTCAACACCGTATTCGTTCATCAAGCGGCTAGCGACAACCTCGAACTGCAGCACCCCGACAGCGCCCAGCACCAGATCTCCACCCGTCACAGGCTTGAATACTTGAACTGCTCCCTCCTCACCCAGCTGTTGCAGACCTTTGTGGAGCTGCTTGATCTTGAGTGGGTTGCGAATGCGCACAGAGCGAAAAAAGTCGGGCGCAAAATAAGGAATGCCCGTGAATTGCAGTAGTTCTCCCTCAGAGAAGCTGTCGCCAATCTGCATGTTGCCGTGGTTCGGCAAACCAATGATGTCACCCGCATAAGCTTCCTCGACCTGCTCGCGACTCGATGCCATGAAGGTCACGACCGAGGACAGCTTGACATCGCGCGCCAGACGCAGGTGACGTACCTTCATACCGCGCTCGAATCGTCCCGAGCATACGCGAAGAAAAGCGATTCGATCCCGGTGCGCGGGATCCATGTTGGCTTGAATCTTGAAAACAAAACCGGAAAACGGCGCCTCATCCGGTGCAACGCTACGAACGGTCGCATCACGTTCGCGCGGTGGCTGCGCCCAGTCCAGCAGGGCGTTCAGGATTTCCCGTACACCAAAATTATTGATCGCAGAACCGAAGAAAACCGGGGTCTGCTTTCCCGCCAAAAATGCATCAAGGTCGAAGGGATGGGATGCACCATGCACCAGTTCGACTTCCATTTTCAGTTGCTCGATTTCGAGGGGGAACATCTCAGCCAGCCGAGGATTGTCTATACCCTTGATGATCTCGAACTCCTGATCGGCGCGCTCGCTACCCGCCGCAAACAGCATGATTTCATCTCGCATCAGGTGATAGACCCCACGAAACGATTTGCCCATGCCGATAGGCCAAGTCACCGGCGCACACTGTATGTCAAGTACCGACTCCAGCTCATCGAGCAGCTCCAGAGGATCGCGCGTTTCCCGGTCCATTTTATTCATGAAGGTGATGATGGGCGTGTTGCGCATGCGGCAGACATTGAGCAGCTTGATCGTCTGCGCCTCGACACCCTTGGCGGCATCAATCACCATGAGCGCTGAGTCCACTGCTGTCAGAACGCGATAGGTATCTTCTGAAAAATCCTGGTGACCCGGGGTATCGAGAAGATTGACGACGTGGTTTCGATACTCGAACTGCATCACCGAGCTGGCCACCGAAATGCCGCGCTGCTTTTCGATTTCCATCCAATCCGATGTCGCGTGACGTCCACTTTTGCGCGCTTTGACAGTGCCGGCAAGCTGGATGGCGCCAGAAAAAAGGAGCAGCTTTTCAGTCAAGGTGGTCTTGCCGGCGTCGGGGTGAGAGATGATGCCAAAGGTGCGGCGACGTGCCACTTCGCGCGCGAGATGCTCTCGCGACAGGCTCTGCGATGGCAGGACAGCATCTTGCTCGGACAGCTCGTTTTCAGTATTGCTGGACATGGGGTGATTAAGTTTGACGAAGGCTAACCCGCTAGTTTAACCGCAAAGTAAATTTGTCCGATGGTTCGCGGGTCTTTGTCCGGCAATGAGAAAGATTGACCGGGCGCCCCCCATCACGTGGCGCGCCTGAACTTCGAAAGATTCCAAAGTCTATATTGGCATGACAATGTTTATGGCAAATGAAACTCTGCCCGTGAAAAATTCCACCGAATGTATTTATGCGAATTGCATACCGCCCTTCGCCGAGCAGGGCCTCGAAGATCTCTATGGCAGCTTGTATGCATCACTTCCCCAACTGCAGTGTTACGATCTTGCGCACGTGCATACCTATGCCGCCTGGTGCGATGGTCATCTATCTACGATCCTGCTGTATTGCCTTGATGGCTCACGGATTCGAGTGATCAATGAAGGTATGCGCATATCCCCCGATGAACTCGACCGTTTTGCCAACACAGTTTTTGGGTACTACACGAGGGTCTCGGTCATCGCCTTGCACGCGCAGTCCAAGAGCGAGAGGAACCCGCAGCGTCCATCCACCCGCATGGCCGTGAGCGAAGATATCGTAATTGACCTTCCCGGCAACGAACAGAGCTATCTTGCGCAACTGGGAAAATCCAGTCGAAAGTCTCTTAAACAGCATTTGTCGCGAGCCCAACATGAACTTCCCGGATTTCAACACAAGGTAGTGACTGGGGAGGCGATCAGTGAGGCACTGGTGGATCAGATCATCGGTTTCAATCATGCGCGCATGGCGCAAAAGCAGCGCCGATCAGCCATTGATGGAAAAGTGCGAGTGCATCTGATGCGATTGCTAAGAGCACGTGGTTGGGTAGGCGTGATAACTACCCATGATCGCATTTGCGCTGGCACGCTCGCCTGTCGGTTTGGCGATGACGTGTACTCCATCGTCAATGCGCATGATCCGCAGTATGACGCGTACAGCATGGGCAATCTGAGTCGCCACCTTTTGATCAATGCATCAATACACGCAGGGGCACGTCGTTTTCATCTGCTGGGCGGTCAATTATCTACGAAACGCAACGCGCTGGGACAACGACACACGCTGTATGACATTCGGCTCTATCGGTCGCAGCGGTGTATCGCGAGGGATATATTCAATTTGATCAGACTGGCGAAAGCATCCCTCGCCTATCGCATGCGGACTTGGCTGGAAGATCTGAACATGCGCCCACATCCAAGCAAGATCGCACACGCCGTCTTGTCGCTGCAAAAAATGTTGCGCACCACGCGTGGTTACGTTCGCAGATTATCGGGGTTGCCCGCTTAGCGCTGGTACTTCAGTGAGGGCCGGAGGCAACCAGCAGACTGCAGCGCAGCTTCTCGACCAGCAAGGTATCGGTGCTGCCACGCCACCATCGTAGTGCCAGCGGCTTTTGGCGGGAATGACCAACGATGACCAACTCGACCTGGAGCTGATGCGCCAGTTCCTCGATGACGGCAACCGGTTCACCAACTTCAAGGTGACGCGTCACCGCCAGCCCTCCAGCAATGAGAAAACTGGCTCCGGCTTCCAGCTCTTTCTGCATTTTTTCACGCTCGGCTGAGAGCCCCTCTTCGACACTGAGCACAGCTGCCGCGGCGAATTCTCCCACCAGCAGGTACGGCGGCGGACTGACGACCACCAGCAAATGGATCTGCGCTGAGGATGATGGAGACAGCCGCAGACATTCCTCTAAAGCCAATCGACTCTCAGGGCTGCCGTTATACGCCACCAGAATCTTCTGATACATGAGGATCTCCCACATTATCGGCACGGATCGAATAGCGGTTCAGCCGCTTGTGCCTGAGCGCTGATCATACAAAACCAGAAACTTTTATCGCTACATAGATAGCCAGGCCATTGATTTTCTGCCAACGGCGTTGCGCGGTTCGGCTGAATCACCGCAGAGCATTCGCTGATGCAACGCTTCTCGCAGGAAGAGCTGATTAAATAAAAGCGGAAACTTTTGCGGCAAGGTTTGTGCCATCAACCCCTTGATTCCGCTGGTCCCCGCGCCGCACAGCTACGCTGGCTAACCATAACTTGGAATTGTTTAGCACTTCCCTAAGCTACACCAAGAAACTCGCGAGGGCAATTCGTTACCAATGAGGGAATTTGTGCACAGTTTCGGTGGATAGCTTTGTGGATAAACAGGCGGAATATTGATCAAATGATTGATTTCAATTGATATTCTTCAGTTGATCGAGATCAGGTCAATCGGTGAATATCCGGCAACGACCGACAAAAAAAACCCGACGAGACGCGGGGTCTGTCGGGTTAAATCCATCCTTATTCGAAGGCTGGAGGAGACAGCCAGAACTATATCAACCGTCTTCTTGCTGGTCTGCTTTCGATTGGTGATGCCAGATATGCGTCTGAATGATGACTCGCAAAAAAAGAATGTGGAAATGATATAAAAGTCGATATTCAGAGACTGATTCAATCCCAACAGCCCTTCCAATACCAAAGTTGCTATTTTGAAATTACGCTTACCGCGACGGCTATCGAGACGGATGATGCAAACAAGTTTCTCCGAGCTGAAATACGCAGCGAAGAAAAAGGTCCGTTTGGGTGATCGCTGCCAGTCGCAGATCGAATCGGTGCCCCCGAGGGCCACGCTTGTGCCGGCACTCCAATCGTATTACCCCAAGAGCAACAAGCGTAATCGACCCTCTATTGCTCCGGAACGCAAAGAATGACTCAGGTGCATGCCCAAGATGCGTCTTACAAGTTTGATGCGGCGTCAGAACCCGGCAGAGGGGTCAAATTTACTGCATTGGGTCTCACTTTTTTAAACATGTCAGATAAAAAGAGGCAGGCTCAATCATGACTAAGCAGAATTCAGCACGAGACCGATTTGTTCAGCGCTTCCGTATGTCAAGGACAGTTTATCAATGAAGCAGAATTCTGGGATCAAAACCAAGCAAATATTATTTTTAGTCCACAAGAATCTCAGGAGGCGCCGATTAAATAAACCCGAAAACTTGGTTGGCTAAGTCAATGGTAGCAAATCCTTGATTTTGCTGGCCCACACGTCGTACAGCTACGCTAGCCCGCTATTGAACATGGATTTATTCAGCATCTTCTTGATAGTTTTATGAGAAATATATTTGAAAAATTGGCCAAAATGCCGCGCTTAGTTAACTGTTATAAAAAAATTCGTCATATTGTTGTTTCGGGAGGTCTACTCCTTTTCGCGATTCCTTTTTTTCTTTATCTTTTTTGTTTCAATTTATTATCTTCCCTGACAAAGTCATGGTATTTTTTCTTGAAAAAAAATACAGAAGCTGAAGATGTTAATGAAAAAAATAATACGTTGAACGACGATCAAATAGAAAAAATAATTGACTGCTGGATAAATCTCCACAGGGATAAATTTGATTCTATCGAAAAGAAACCAGTTACGGTTTCTCTAAAAAATTGGGTGTATTCTTATCTTGAAATCAGTATTCGTCCAAAAAATAAAAGGTCACTACCCCTAAAGTTTGAAATCGGTGGGCAGGTTAATTTTGTCATACGAATAGAACGAACCGGTCCAAAACAATATATTTATGGACTTGAATTTGACACAGAAAATGGTGGGGGATACGACAACGTTAGCAGGCAACAGTTAGAAGATCTCTTACAGTGCTATTTGGAGGGTGACTACTACGCCACTGATTTGATGATAGACGACAAAGTTATCGCGCATGAATTTCATATGAAAAACGAAAAAGTAGACTACGCCGATCATTTTGGTAATCCGTGTTTTTTCGAGAAAATGGCCGCAACTCAAAAACAATTTAAGTTTGATCATTTATAAATACCATTTTTTGTCATGAGCCCATTGCACAGGAAGACCCTGAATAGATCCACATTTTATGGCTTGCCAGCACAACCGTGCGACACAGGGGAAAGCAAAATCAAGGTTTTGCCGACATTAATGTAGCTGAAAGATTGTCCGGTTTTTTTAGTCGGTGTCTTCTTATCCAAACGGTCAGCGAATGACAATCGTCCGGACCAGAGCCGCTCATTTGCAAGGCCGTTGCTCGACAGTGTCGAAATCTACAGCGCGATGACGGTCACCATGAATCAAGACGCTCTAATAAAAAGGCGCTGGCCAGGCGGACCGCCGCAGACAGTACAGACCCACGGCAAGGATGCAGCGGGAATTTCACTCAGCATGCTGCATGATCGCGTAAAGGTACCGGCTTTCAATCCAGCGGCGCCCAGCAAGGGACGCTAGCGGCTTTCATTCAAAGCGTCTCGAGCACCCGTGGTCACTATCTCCGTGCATAGCCAGGCTTGCTTTGCGGTTCACCGATGCAGATAAGGGCAATGGCGGTCCGGCCAACCCATCATCGGTGTCATGGAAATTAAACGACAAGGTTGAGGGGTTATGAGGCATTTTCTCTGGCGATACCGAAAAAATAAGCCCGCCAGGCATCTTGCATGGCGGGCTTATGTCTCCCCTCGCTCCTCTGGCGATAGATTTTTTGTTGACTGCGGCTGGATTTTGCCGGCTCAGGCTGCTGCCGTCATCTTGCACTGCAGCATCGGAGTCGAGCGCCGCATCAATGGCGTCAAGCCATCCATACCATCTGGCGCAGCAAGGGACTGACCCGGTAGCGCTCGCTGCGGTAGGCATCGAACAAATGATCAAGTGTCGTGGCCACACGCTGCGGTCCCAGCTGCTGCAACCACTCAAATGGCCCGGCAGGGTAATTCACGCCTAGCTTCATTGCTAGATCAGCGGCAGACTCGGTGCACACGCCTTGCCAGACCGCGTCGCATGCTTCGTTGATCAACATGGTTACAGTCCTTGCTACCAACAAACCGGGGACATCGCGCAAGACGACAGCTTCCACACCAGCCTGAGCCAGCACACGGCATACCTGCTGACGGGAGGTTTCAGGCATGCGCGGGGAGAACGCGACAGCAATTGCATTAGCCGACTCGCTCAATAGCGGCAAATCCATCACACCCGATGCAGACAATCCCGGCTCGTGAGAGAGCTGCGCGGCGCAACGTCCATCGCTGAACCTGAGCTGCACATCATCGATCATTAGACCCTGCCATGATGCTTCTGGCTGGTACTCGGCGCTGAGCCCACGTTGCATAAAGAAATCAGCGAGGCGCTTCGACATCGTATCGTTACCTGCAACCACGACCCTCGCCGGTACACCTGAAGACGGTGAAACGACCTCGGGTAACGAAGTCGCTGTGCCATCGTAAAAACCTTTACCTGATTTGCGTCCAAGCCGACCGCCATCCAGCAAGGCTTTCTGCACCATTGAAGGTTGGTAGCGTCGGTCACCGTAATTAGCTTCAAACACCGATGTGGTCACTGCATAATTTACATCGTGACCAATCAGATCCATCAACTCGCAAGGACCCAGGCGAAAGCCAATACTGCGCATCGCGCGATCAAGCTGCGCCGGCGTGCCGGCCTGCTCTTGCAGCAGCTGTAGCGCCTCTGCGTAATAGGGTCGTGCAATTCGATTCACAATAAAACCCGGCGTCGATGCCGCATGAACTGCCGTCTTTCCCCAGCGTTCGGCCAGTGCAGCAAGGCTTTCCAATACGTCTGTACGCGTTTCAGTACCGGCGATCACTTCCACCAGTTTCATTAGCGGCACTGGATTAAAGAAATGCATGCCGGCTAGTCGCTCGGGGTGCTGCATGCCGTTCGCGATCGCTGTCACCGAAATCGACGAGGTATTCGTGGCCAGAATCGTGTCCGGCTTCACGACCTGCTCAAGACTTTGCATCAATTGCTGCTTGATCTGCAGGTTTTCAACAATAGCCTCGATCACCAGCGCTGTACCTGCCATCGCATCGAGCTTGTCCACTGGTTGCAGTCGCGCTATCGCCGCGCTGCAATCCGCTTCGCTGATACGACCTTTTTCAACCAATGCAGCAAGCATCTTCGCAATGCGCGCGATCGCAGCAGCAGCAGCGCCCTCGGCTGCATCCAGCAGTAGCACCGGATGTCCATGCACGGCAGCGAGCTGTGCGATACCTGCACCCATGGTGCCCGCACCAATGACACCAATGACGGCCGTTTTTTCTATGGAAGGAAAGCGCATCGTGGCTCAGTAGGTTTCAACATGAAAGCGGCCCTCGGCCACCATGTTCGGATGGAGAAACGTCCAATCAAAGCCTGCAGCCTCGCAGATCTCGCGCAGGGCAGCCATGACACCGGCTTCCATACCGCGCAAGCCACAAATGTAGATGTAGGTGTCCGAGCGCAGTAACTGGGCAACCGCCTTGCTTTGCTCGCGCAGTTTGTCCTGCACATAGGTGCGCGGCTCACCCGGAACGCGCGAGAACGCGAGATGACTCGTGATGAAGCTCTCAGGTAGTTTGCGCAATGGCCCGAAGTAAGGCAACTCTTGCGGCGCTCTGGCACCGAAGAACAACATGAGTTTGCCCTTTACAGGATTACCCTGTGCAGCCAGACGCCGGCGATACTCCGTCATCGCGCGCATCGGTGCAGCGCCTGTTCCGGTGCAAATCATCAGCAGATTCGAACCTGCATGATTGGGCATGAGGAAGTTACTGCCGTAGGGACCCGTCACCAGAACCTTGTCACCTTTGGTCAGATCACAAAGGTAATTGGACGCGACGCCACGAATAGCTTGTCCCTGATGGTCAGCAACCACGCGTTTGACCGTGAGCGAGAGATTATTGTGCCCCTGACGCTCGCCATCACGCGGACTGGCAACCGAGTACAAGCGCATGTAGTGGGGCTTGCCGGAAGTGTCCACACCCGGGGGAATGATGCCGATCGATTGGCCTTCAAGTACAGGGAATACCTGATTGCCAAAATCCAGCACAATGTGGCGAATGTCGCTTTCCGCACTCGCCTCGGTTAAACGAAAATTCCCCGCAACCGTGGCCGTCAGAGGATTTTTTAGGTCGTGCAGATGCAAGTGCGGCTGTGCAGCAGAGCGCGGTGCGATGGCTGAGGACATCGAGATCGCAGCATTCTGTTGAACAGCATCGTTGGACAATTCAGGCAGCGCAGCCTCGTCACCGATTTCCAGCTGAGGTGGCAATTCATCCCACTGTAGCTGATCTTCAACACTGTAAGCGGCCACCTTGGGAATAATGCGCCAGTGATCAATTGACCCGGTCGGGCACGGAGGCACACAGGCATTACAGCCATTGCAGATGTTCGGATCGACCACATAGTTGCGATCATCATGCGTGATCGCATCAATCGGACAAGTCTCCTCGCAGGTATTGCAGCGTATGCATACCTCAGGGTCGATCAGATGCTGACGAATCAGCACATCGGATTCAGACGCACCCATCAGTGTCAGTTGAAACGAACGTAGTCAAAATCCACCGCCTGACGATTGATGCCTATCGATGGCGGGGCAATCCAGTTGGCCATCTTGCCCGGCTCGATCACGCGACCCATCAGTGAGGCCACGTAGGCGCGGTCCTCTTCCGTCGGCAACCAGCTGCGTACGTGGGTTTGCCATTCAGCTTCGGAAATCACTTGCCCTTCCGGCGATACGCGCAGCCCGGAGAAACTGCCGATGTGACGATTGAACGCTTTATGGGGCGCGTGCAAGCGGAATGCCAAACCTGCTTTTTCGATCACCTTGTTCCAGCGATTGATGCCAGCGACCGAGTCCTTGATGTAATCATCGCGCAGTACTTCGTTGAGCGAATTGAGCATCGGCACTTCACGCTCGACGAGCTTATTGTTTTGCACCTCAAGAATACGGTAGTGATCGCCCTTGAGCACATGATCATCGGTACGCTTGGTCTCTTCATAGCGGCCTTTCAGGCCCGAACTGTAAAAAGTCGCGGCATTCGACGACTGGTCAGCGCCAAACAGATCGATCGTGACGCTGAAATGGAAATTCAGGTAGCGCTGTATAGTCGGCAAATCAATCACACCATGACGACGCACCTGCTCGGGATCTTCAATACCGTGCTGCTTCATGATCTCGCAAGTGCGCTGAATGGTGCGCGAAATACCGGACTCACCGACGAACATGTGGTGGGCTTCTTCGGTCAGCATGAAACGGCAGGTGCGCGAGAGCGGATCAAAACCCGATTCAGCCAGCGCACACAACTGAAACTTGCCATCACGATCAGTGAAGTAAGTGAACATGTAGAACGCCAGCCAGTCCGGCGTCTCTTCATTGAAGGCTTCGAGAATGCGCGGATTGTCCTGATCGCCTGAATTCCGGTGCAGCAGTGCCTCGGCTTCTTCGCGACCATCACGACCAAAATATTTGTGCAGCAGATAGACCATCGCCCACAGATGCCGTCCTTCTTCTACATTGATCTGAAAGAGATTGCGCAAATCATATTGCGATGGCGCTGTCAGACCCAGATGACGCTGCTGCTCAACGGATGCTGGCTCAGTGTCGCCCTGCGTGACGATGATGCGACGCAAATTCCCGCGATGCTCGCCGGGCACATCCTGCCAGGCCGCTTCACCTTTGTGCTCACCAAAATGCACCTTACGCTCTTGATCTTGCGCCGCGAGGAAAATGCCCCAGCGATAATCCGGCATCTTCACATGACCGAACTGCGCCCAGCCTTCAGGCGTCGTGTTGATCGCTGTACGCAGATACACATCAAAACCATGCGAGCCATCCGGGCCCATGTCATTCCACCACTGCAGATAATTCGGCTGCCAGTGCTCAAGGGCACGCTGCAAAGCCCGGTCTTCTGACAGGTTGACGTTGTTGGGGATTTTTTCGCTGTAGTCAATCGTGCTCACGTTATTTCCTCGTTATCTTGTTGGGTTCGTTGTTTAGTTTTTTCACAATCTGATGAGTGACCTCGACTAGACACGTTCGAAATCAAACTTGGCTTTGGTGCCGCTACCGTAGACTTTCAATGCCCCCAACTCACCCACCGCATTGGAGCGATTGAAGATCCAGTTCTGCCAGGCAGACAAGCGCCCAAACACGCGCGTGGCCATGTTTTCTTTGCCATTGAAGCGCAGGTTTGCTTCTAAACCTGTGAGTGCATCCGGCGACATGCTGGCGCGCTCTTCTAGCGCCATACGTACCTCATCTGCCCAGTCGATATCGTCCGGATTTGACGTAATCAATCCCAGCTGCATCGCCGCATCGGCGTCAAGTGCGTTACCGATCTGCATGCGGGCTGACGACAGCTGAGCCTCGTCATCATAAAAACGTCGCGACAAACGGGACTGCCCGGTGATCATGGGAAGTAAACCGAAATTCATGTCGGAGAGCGCAAGCGTCGGTGCTGCATCGGGTTGATCAGGCAGTGCGAGCATGTAGCTGCGATCAGCAGCAAACGCCAGCTCGGCCAGGGTACCGGCAAAGCACGAATCCTCATCGATCAGCGCAAACAAACTGCGCGAAGACACATCCAGGCGAGCGAGCGTGCGTCGTAACAACCCTATAGTCTCGCGTACCAGCCAGTGCGATCCGTTTTCCACCATGCTCGCATCACAGACCATGACGTGTCGTGCCTCGCCGCTCGTTTTCAGCAGCCAGGTACCGAGCGCCGTTTCATTCGTGCGAAGGTGTAGTATCGCGTCATCCAGCTCTCGCGCCATTTGTAGTGGCCACCAGTGAGCACCCGCCGCTTCAATGCCGGCAATATCAGCGGGCGGCGATGCCGCAGGTGCTTTGACCGTGATCGTTGCGTGACGCGCATCTCTATCCATCACAATAGAAACGAAATCGTATTCAATACCCGTCGCAGAAATTTCACGCGACAGCGGTGTCAGTTGCACACCCTGCGCGCGCACAGGGCGGTCGCTTTGCGCTGCCAGCGCGATCGCCCGCTCGCGCACTACCTGCGCGAACACAGCAGGCTTGGCGATCTCATCAACCAATTTCCAATCCTTCGCTCGCTGACCGCGAACGCCCTCGGAAGTCGTGCAAAAAATATCCGCATGGTCATGACGTACCTTACGCTTGTCAGTCAGACGCGTCAGTCCACCAGTACCGGGCAATACACCCAGCAAGGGTATCTCAGGCAGACTCACCGCAGACGAGCGATCATCCACCAACACGATTTCGTCGCAAGCAGCGGCCAGTTCATAACCACCACCGGCACATGCACCATTGACTGCCGCCAGGAATTTCAATCCGTCATACTGACTGGAGTCCTCCAAACCATTGCGCGTCTCATTGGTGAATTTACAGAAATTCACCTTCCACGCATGCGAGGAAAGACCTAGCATGAAGATATTCGCACCAGAACAAAAAATACGATCGCGTCCACCCGTAATAACCACAGTGCGCACGGTCGGATGCTCAAAACGAATCCGCTGGACCGCATCATGGAGTTCGATATCGACACCCAGATCGTAAGAATTGAGCTTGAGCTTGTAGCCCTCGCGAAGCCCGCCATTTTCATCGACCTTCATCGTCAGGGTCGCGATAGATCCGTCCTGGTCGTCAACTGCCAATGTCCAGTGCCGGTATTGTTCGGGGGCAGTCCCGTAGCTGACGATCAATGGCGAGCTCATAGATTAAATTTTGCAATATTATGCATTTTTATTTTACATACGCACTATATTGCATTTTACGGCGCCCGTCAATGCCGGGAGATATGCGGGCCGTATACCAGGAGCGCGGCTTGCGGGGGTCCGTGGCCAGCGGCCGGTCCCAGTTCCGAGCCAATTCACAGTCGATGCTTGGGTGTCGACCGCCCCGGACGGCATTGATATAAAAATTTTGCAACCGAGTGTCGTTCGGATCGCTCTGCCAAGTCCGCAGGCGTCTGCCCGCTTCGATTGACAAGACTTAGATCTGCACCAGCATTCACCAGAACCTTCACCGACTGAAGCTCTCCTGCACGAGCAGCGTGATGCACTGGGGTGTTATTCGACTTGTCTAACGCATTGATCGGCGCACCATGAGAGATCAACAAACTGACCAAATACTGACCCATCTTTTTGGTTGCCGCCATCATTAACGGCTGCAGGCCTTCACCGTTCGCTAATGCCAGATTAGCACCCGCTTCGATTAAAGCTATCGCAGCTTTCATGCTTCCCGAACTGATCGCGAGATGAAGCGGGGTGTTACCACCCTTGTCCCTGATATTCAAATCAGCGCGCTTCGCCGCCAGCAAGGCGACTGCTCGGCTGTTGCCTCGTACTGCGGCGAGATGCAGTGCAGATGTTTTTCCATTGCCGGTCCCCGCATTGACTTCCACATGAGGCGACTCCAGCATGACTTTTATAATTTCATTATTCCCAAATCCTATCGCGATGTGAAAAAGGTTATAGCTTTCGCCATTGAATAAAAAATACAGACTGGGATTTGCCCCTGCTTCGAGAAGACTCTTGACCGCATCAACCGCCCCCGCTGACACTGCAACGTGTAACGGCCGCTCACCTTCCTTGTTTTTTGCATTGATGTTCAGTCCAGCGTCGACGCAAAAATCAATCAGCGACGTATTACCCAGCTCTGCAGCGACATGCAACAGTGTATTTCCCTCCCCATTGACCTCGTCCAGAGGCCATTGATAATCGTCCAGTAAACTCAATTTCTCGATCACATCTCTATCGGAATCAACGACATCAAAAATCACTGTCGAGCTGAGGTGATCCCATATCGTTTCTCCAAATTTTTCTATCGTTTTTTTAACAGCCTCAGCACTTCCGTGCGCGAGTTTTTCTTCCATGACGCGCGCGCCCTTGGTTTCTATACCTTCGTAAACAGCTTTGGTTTTGATAAGCGGTCTGGGTGCGGATTTGAGCGCTGAAAAAACAATCGATTGCTCTGCAGTTTTGACAGAAACTGTTGCCCCACTCACCGAGGCTGCGTGCTCGGCGATTTTTTCGGGCGCCGGAAACTCTACACGATCCCGATGACACCGGCCCAGAAGATCAACCACCGCAAGACAAGTAATCTGTCCGTCCAGGGTGAAGACAGGTTTCCTGCCGCCATAAGCAACATAGCTGAAACCATCATCCGCTACTAACTCCAAAGATCGCTTTGCGCCACAGGCTACCAAGTGTATTTGACCTTGGTATGGAACGCCATCGCCCAAGGTGTTTCGAACACGAGAGATCAGCCAACCAAAATCGAACTCTAACGCGTGATCCAAGACGCTGAGCATGTAGGTACTGTTTTTATCCTTATCGCTGTTGGACACGTTTTGAATTTCATCGGCTACCTTTTCAATTCGAACTTCCTGATCTTCAGGTGGCGGGGCATCACCACCGTGCATGCTGACGATCACCAAGGTAGCGTCATCGATACGGCGATCTTTGTGTAACTGTGCAATCTTTGATTCGAGATTTTTCTTTCTCTCGACGATATTTTTACCCTCGATATCTGCGAGATCCAGAAGTCCGGCATTGAGCTGATGTCGGCCAAAACTCTCCTCCATTGCATCAACCTCGTCCGGGAAATCCTTCCCGGAGGTGATGTACAGCACCTGTAGCGGCTCGCCTGGCCGCGCGTTCGGACCAAGATCCACAGCGGTAATCGATGCGCTTGCTTGAACTGTCTGCGCAGTGTTGTTGAGTGAAGTAGATCGTGTCAGGTTCGATATCAGAAGATTAGAGATACTCATGGACTAATAATGGGTCGAGCATGCGGTGATTGAAAAAATCCTTGCATACGCAATCGGTTGCGAGATCAACGAAATTGGGCATCATCAGGTACACGGCATATGTGCAGGCAGATTCCCAAGGGTTCCGTACAGACACATTTGAGACGCGTCAGAACGAAATTAACAACAGACACCCCGGATTTTTGTGTGGTGTGTGAGTCACACAACCGGGTATGCAGGATGTCTGAGAGTACGCTCAGGGCGCCAGAAGGCCGGAGAGACGATTGAATGCGACATCGAGTGTCATGTCGCTGGTATCAAACAGATGATCTGCTTTTGAATAAAACTGCGCCCGACTTTCGAGAATGCGCTTCAAGTCCTCCATAGCCTCCCGATTGCCGGACATAGGGCGCCGGTCGCCCTGGGCCAGCACGCGGTTCATGTGCTCTTCCGGGGAAGCTCTGAGCCAGACCGTGTAGCAATGCGAGAGCAGCAGGTTAAAGGTGGCTGGCTCGGAGACGATGCCCCCGGGTGTTGCGATCACGACCTGTGCGTGATGCCGAATCACTTCTTCCAGCGCCCTTTGCTCGTAGCGACGATAAGCCGTCTGCCCGTACAAGGCATGGATCTCCGCGATACTGCAACCCGCGATCTGCTCGATCTGTCCCGACAATTCAATGAAAGGCACATTCAGATGCCGGCCCAGCAAGCGCCCCAGACTGGATTTGCCAGCGCCACGCAATCCAACCAGCGCGATGCGCTGACGACGCGAGCTTTCAGTGGCTGGCGCATCGAACAATTCACTCAGTGCGGCGCGCGCCCGCGCCAATGCCTCATCACTGCGGCCCCGCAGGATCTCGCGAATCATTAGCCAGTCGGGCGAGGATGCCGTTTCATCGCCGGTCATTTCGGCCAGCGAGCAATTGAGCACCGTGCATAGCTGACGAAGAAACTGGATAGACGCATTACCCACGCCCGACTCAACATTAGCCACATGGCGCTCCGATACATCAGCGAGCTTAGCCAACGCCTTGCGGGTGAGCCCGCGCCGCGCACGCAGCAGCTTGAGCCGCTCGCCCAGCGCTGTCAGAAAAGGATCTTTGTCGTTATCGGTGGATGGTATTGTCATGGGGCGAAGCGGTGACGACCCGCCTTTGCACCGGCTTGACGCACGCAAGATATTGCACTTACACTAAAAGTTGATGCATTATAAATTCATTACTTCAAAGTCAGCAATGCGGCACGTGGCCGACACACCATGAGCAAGCCCGCTGAATCCTGGCCAACCCCAACACATCGGGTCACATTTCCGTGGACGCTGCTCATCAACCCATACTGATCTCATGACGACCTTTCTCTCGAACTATCTCGGTGGCCAGTGGCAATCGCCATCACGGGCAGTACATACCCTTCTTGACCCCATCACGGGTGAGACGCTGGCACACACCGGGGGGGCAGCGGAAGGTCTTCCACAGGCTTTCGACTTCGCGCGCAAGGAAGGTGGTCGGGCGCTCAAGACCATGAGCTATGCGCAGCGAGCCGCAATGCTCTCCGAGATGGTGAAGCTGATGCAAGCCAAACGCGATGATTACTACGCGATCTCGCTGGCCAATTCAGGCACCACGAAGGCTGATTCAGGTATCGATGTCGACGGTGGCCTTTTCACGCTGGGGTATTACGCCAAACTGGGTGCAGCACTGGGGGATGCCACATCGCTGACAGACGGTGCTGCCACAATGATGTCGAAAGACCAGTTATTCCAATCGCAGCACCTCATGGTGCCGGTACGGGGTCTGGCCCTGTTCATCAATGCGTTCAATTTCCCCAGCTGGGGTTTGTGGGAGAAAGCTGCACCCGCGCTGCTGTCAGGCGTGCCTGTCGTGATCAAGCCTGCCACCGTGACTGCATGGCTCACCCACAGAATGGTGGCCGATGTGATTGAAGCCGGGCTGCTGCCACCAGGCGCGCTATCCATCGTCTGCGGTAACTCGACGGGATTGCTGGATGCACTCACGCCCTTTGATGTGATGTCGTTTACCGGCTCTGCAGACACGGCAAGTAAAATCCGCACTCACCCATCCATCGCACGCGACTCGGTGCGCGTGAACATTGAAGCCGACAGTCTCAATGTCACGATACTCGGCGAAGACGCAGCACCGGGCACTGAAGCATTCAATCTGTATGTCGATAATCTGGTGCGCGACATGACCATCAAGAGTGGTCAGCGCTGCACCGCGCCGCGCCGCGCGCTGGTACCCAAGGGCTATCTGCATGCCGTCGCCGAAGCAGCTGCTGGCAAGCTCGCCGCCATCCGCACCGGTAATCCACGCAATGCAGAGACTGGTATGGGCGCGCTGGTCAGTCGTGAGCAATACGACAGTGTTCAGGCAGGTCTGGCTCAGCTCAAAAGCGAATCAAGCACGCTCTTTGATGGCAGCGCACAGCCGCTGCTGGACGCCGATGAGCGTTCCGCCTGCGTCGCCCCTACCCTGCTCGGTGTACGGGATACGGATGCGGCGACCAAAGTTCATGATCTCGAAGTGTTCGGTCCGGTGTCTTCTTTGATGGGATATCGCGATCTGACGCATGCGATGGATATCGCCCACCGCGGGCTGGGCTCGCTGGTGGCCTCCGTCTACAGTGCTGACAACGCATGGATGGCCAGCGCCGCACAGGAACTGGCGAGCTCGCATGGTCGTGTCCATCTGGTGAGCCCGGAGGTTGCCAAGACACACACCGGCCATGGCAATGTGATGCCCGCATCAATCCATGGCGGTCCCGGACGCGCCGGTGGCGGCGAAGAATTGGGCGGTTTGCGCGCGCTGGCGTTTTACCATCGTAAAAGTGCGATACAAGGCCCCAGCGCAGCGCTGGATATCGCGACACAAAACAGCACGCCACTGAGCTACTGATTCGATTTCAAGACACGCGCGGTCGCTGCGGCGGTCCGCCGTGTTGATGCAAACGCGACAGGCCATGGCTGATAAAAAATAGCTCGTCGCCAGAGGAGACTTGAATGAACGCAGCGCGACCATCGCTTCCTGTGCGATTCAATTTCGCACGTCATATCCTGAGTCTGAACGCTGGCCGCAAACAACGCCTGGCTTATCGCGATGATCACCATGATCTCAGCTACGGCGAACTTGATGAGCGCGTGCGTCGCTTCGCCGCAGGATTAACATTGCAAGGCATACAGCCGGAACAGCGCATCCTGCTCGTGATGCAAGACAGTATTGATCTGCCTGTTGCCTTTCTCGGCGCGTTGTTTGCAGGGGTAGTACCGGTGCCGGTAAACACCCTGCTGCCCGCAACGAACTACGCTTACATGCTTGAGCACAGCGATGCCAAGCTGATCATCACTTCCGCCAGTGTACTGCCTGCAGTGAAGGATGCAATGTCACAGGCAAGGCGCCAGGTTCCTGTCGTGATATCAGGCCCAACCACGGCCCAGCAAGATACCTTGGACACCACGGCAGCCTTGCGATTTGAAACCCTCATGAATGTGGATCCGCTGCCCGAAGATGGCCATGCCGATACCCATGCCGATCAGTTTGCTTTCTGGTTGTATTCCAGTGGCTCGACAGGTCAGCCCAAAGGCGCAGTGCACTCGCATGCAAATCTTTACTGGACTGCCGAGTTGTATGGGAAACCCATCCTGCAACTGCAGGAAAAAGATCTGGTATTTTCAGCCGCCAAATTATTCTTCGCCTATGGACTTGGCAATGCGCTGACCTTCCCTTTGTCCGTTGGCGCAAGCACTCTGCTGATGGCCGAGCGTGCGACACCGGAGGCCGTATTTCAGCGTCTGCAGAAATATCGACCGACGGTGTTTTACGGTGTGCCAACCTTGTACGTTGCAATGCTGGCTAGCGCCAACCTGCCTGCGCGCAAGGAAATCAATTTACGCTTGTGCATTTCCGCAGGGGAGGCACTTCCCAAAGACGTCGGCGAAAAATTCAGTCAGCACGTGGGCTGTGAAATTCTGGATGGACTAGGCTCGACGGAGATGCTGCATATCTTTCTCTCCAACCGCAGCGATGATCTGCGCTATGGCGCAACAGGCAAGCCCCTGCCCGGCTATGCGGTCGAGCTTCGTGATGAGCAGGGTAACCCCGTGCCTGTGGGTGAAATCGGCGATCTTTACATTCAGGGCCCCAGCGCTGCGCATCTTTACTGGAATCAGCGCGAGAAAACACGCGATACTTTTCAGGGTAGCTGGGTCAAAAGCGGCGACAAGTACCAGGTCGATGCCGATGGCTACTATGTGTACGCAGGCCGCAGCGACGACATGCTCAAGGTGAGTGGACAATATGTTTCACCCATCGAAGTGGAAAATGCACTGATGGGTCATGAAGCGGTGCTCGAATGTGCTGTTGTCGGCAAGCCGGATGGTCAGGGTCTAATGAAGACGATAGCCTACGTCGTGTTGCAAAATCCTGCGCGTGCGCACAAGGAAATTGAAGCGGAACTCAAAGCTTTTGTGAAAACTTGTCTTGCACCCCACAAGTATCCGCGCCAGATCATCTTCGTCAGTGACTTACCCAAAACCGCTACCGGAAAAATACAGCGTTTCAGATTGCGTGAGTCGGGTTCGCATGGCACCTAAGCTGGCGCTCGTCTGGGACGAGCGTCGTATCGACATTGAATACACCTGGGTGGGCGTTGCCGCAGCCGATGCGCCCGTCATGGTTTTCCTGCACGAAGGTCTGGGCTCGACGACCATGTGGAAAAATTTCCCCGATACGTTGTGTCAGCATTTGCAAATGCGTGGCCTGGTTTACTCTCGGCCAGGCTATGGTGCATCGACGCCTCGCGCCATCAATGAGCACTGGGGGGTGGACTTCATGCATCGACAGGCCACCGACATCCTGCCCGCACTATTGCAAGCGCTTGATGTCCATCAGCCATGGCTCTTTGGCCACAGCGACGGTGGCTCTATCGCTTTGCTGTTTGCGGCCCGCCTTCCTGAATCTCTAGCGGGCGCGATCGTGATCGCACCACATATTTTTGTTGAAGATATCAGCGTGAACAGCATACGAGTTGCACGCGAGACCTATCTGCATCAGGGCTTAAGGGAAAGACTCGCGCCTTATCACGACGATGTGGATTCTGCTTTCTTTGGATGGAATGATATCTGGCTATCTCCCGCCTTCCGTAGCTGGGACATCACGCCAGAACTCGCCGCCATACGATGCCCTTTGTTAGCCATTCAGGGAAAACAGGACGAGTACGGCACGATGCGTCAAGTTCATGGTATTCGCGATCAGTGTCCCCAGGCACAAGCGCTGGAATTGGATGACTGTGGACATTCGCCCCATCGCGATCAGCCGGCGCAGTTGATTGCATCGGTTGAAGAATTTTTGCTGGGTGTGACGCGCCCAAGCAAGTAGTGATTAAAGGCGTTAAACGAAAAAGGCAACGTCGTCACCTACATTGATCGCGACAAGCCTTTGATTTTTCAAAGCCCCGCTCAGCACGCCTACGCTGGCTCGCCATACAATGTGGATCTGTTCATAATCTCCCTGAGCTTCAGCATGCAAATCAATTAATTTTCGTAAAATGAAGAATTAGCAGGATCAGACCAGCGCATGAATCCCCATTTTCTGAATAAACGTCTGGCTCACCAACTTGGTTTTGCAGGGCTGTTGCCGTTCTTGCTGCTCATGTTGGGCGCCTGGTTTGCCGATACCTCGTGGCTCGGCGATTTTCTGCGCGGGCAGAAAGCCTACGCCATGGTGATTTTGTCGTTCTTGGGTGGCGTACACTGGGGCGCCGTCATGTTGTGTGGCACGCTCTCTTTGAGTGACACGAGAAAAGCCTTGCTGTGGAGTGTCACGCCATCGTTGATTGCGTGGATCGCAACCCTGTCGGGCGGATTTGGTCTCGGCATCCTGATGGGAGGCTTCATCGCGGCGTTGGAGGTTGACAAGCGCATGTTCCGCCGCTACGGCATGCCGGGCTGGCTGATACGACTCAGAGGAAGATTGACGGTTGCCGTTGTCATCTTGCTGGCAGCAACCGTCATCGGGGCGAACCTGCGCGGCGCATGAGGCCTGTCGCGCCGCTTGCCTGGTTTACTCGTCGTCGTCGCCCTTTTTGGGCTTGCCATCGACTTCGCTGATGCGCATGCGTTTGCGACGGTCGCCCATGAGTTCGCGCAGTTCACGGATACTGAGATCTGTGACCTCATGCATGCGAATTAATAGCGAGGCTCCAACTGGCAAAGTACGATGGCGTATCTTGCTGATGACGGGTGGTCGCACCTCAAGTGCGCGCGACAATGCCGCATCGTTTTTCAGATTGAGCTTCTGGATTAACGCATCAAGCAAACGATTAGGATCGTAGCCGTCCTGCGATACCAGAGGATGTTTGTCCATGACGTCTCCCCTCGCGGAATGATTAAGGCTGGCAGCGTTTATTTGTAACTGCTATTGCCAGCGGGCAATTACCCGAATGCTAATTTATATGTCATCGCAGCAACATTTTCAAGCTTTTGATCGAAAATAGCCCTTCAAACATACATTTTTTTGATAATTTATTATTAAAAAAATAATGTCATTTCTCAGCCTGAGCATTTTATTCTTAAAAAACAATTACTTAAATAAAAGTTATTTTATAAACAATTTCTCAACTGAGAGGCTCTCGCAATACGTCGCGGGCAAGGCGCACCGGCGCAGACAGTAGCGACGAAAGGCGAGACGGTGCAATGCCGTGAGTGGCTTTTTACAAGAGCCCCTGGGTTCTGCCTCAGGAAGACTACGCGGGCTGAGTTCCCTCATCCCGATGGACGAAAAAAAAGCATCCGCAGCGCAGATGCTCTCCAATGGCTTCGGTAAGGATTTATCTACAGGCGGCCTTCGCCTCGCTCAGCAATTGCTTGCCATTGAATCCTTTGGCGTTCAGATCCTTCACCCATTCATCCGCCACGCGCGATGTCGCAGCTTCCCAACGTTTGAGCTCGGCGGCAGGCAGCATGTAGAAATTGTTATTGCGGACCTCGGCGGATTTACGGCCGGGCGTTGCATCTTCGGTGAATACCTTGCCCACCCACGCAGAAGGCTCTGCTCCGCTGTTTGCGTCGATCACTTTTTTGAGTTCAGGCGGCAGGCTGTCATACTTGGCCTGATTCATCGCAAAAACGAACACTGTGTTGGAAATCTGGGCAGATCCGGCAGGCATCTCGGTGTGGAACTTGGTGACCTCTTCGAATTTCATCGCAGGCACGACTTCCCAGGGAATGATTGCGCCATCAATCACCCCTTTGGACAAAGCCTCGGCCGCCTGCGGCAGCGGCATTTGCACGGGCGCAGCGCCCAATGCTTCAATCATTCGTGATGCTTGACGATTCGGCGCACGAATTTTCAGGCCTTTGAAATCTTCCAGCGCTTTCACCGGCTTTTTGGTGGTGTGCACCAGCGAACCATCATGCACGTGAAACAGCAAGGGTTTCACCCCCTTGAATTCAGCGGTGGCATTCTTGGTCGCGTAGTGCCACAGACCGCGGCTGGCTCGCTCGGAATCGAACACCATGAAAGGTAATTCGAAAGCCTCCACCACCGGAAAACGTCCGGCCTGATAGCTCGGTACCGTCCATACGATATCCACGACACCGTCCTTGGCCTGATCAAACAACTGCTGGGGCGTGCCACTCAATTGCATTTGCGGATAAATCTGGCACTTGAGCTTACCGCCGGAGTCTTTGGCGATCTTGTCGCACCAGGGGACGATGAAATTGCGATGCGCACTGGAGACTGCCGGCAAGAAGTGATGTACCTTCAGCGTCATGGTTTGTGCACTGGCGGCACCTGCCGAGAAAAGCAGAGCCATCCACATCACAGAGCGAGAAAAAATCTTCGTCATTACCATCATCCTCTCAAATGGCGGCACCCATCAGGTGCCAAAGGTATGGACCAGATACAGCGAAATTACCGGAAAAAACACCAGCAAAACAATACGCAAGATATCCGAGGCCAGAAAAGGCAATACACCCTTAAATGTTTCCATCACTGGTACATCTTTTGCAAGCCGGTTGATGATGTAAATATTCATGCCAACCGGTGGGTGAACGAGACCGATCTCAACCACCATCAGCGCGAGTATACCGAACCACAAAGACTTGTCCGGTCCACTCATGCCCCAAAAATCAAGACCCATCACGATAGGATAAAAAATCGGGATCGTCAGCAAAATCATGGCTAGCGAATCCATTACACAACCAAGGAAAATATAAATCAGCAAGATCGCAAACATCACGGACAAGGGTGGTAGTCCACTATCCTGCACCCATGCGGCGAGCTCGGCGGGCATTTGCGTCAGCGCCAATCCGGCGTTCAGCAAATCAGCACCGAGCAAGACCAAAAAAATCATCGCCGTCGCCTGCGCTGTTCCAACCAGACTTTTGATCAGACCGTCAATACGCATACCGCCTGTCAGTACCGCGAGAATGCCGCAGGCCGCGGCACCTATCGATGCTGCTTCGGTAGGGTTCGCCCAGCCGCCATAAATACCGACAATCACGACCACAAAAACGAGCAGAACAGGAAAAACACCCAGCAGGGAACGCAGGGCAGTCGCTAGTGGCACGCGCTCTCCCGCCGGACCCGCTTTGGGGTCAAGAGTTACCACGATGCGTATCACCAGCATGTAACCAACCACCGCAATAATGCCGGGAATGATCGCCGCCATGAACAGTTTGCCGATCGATTCCTGGGTAAGTACCGCATAAATCACCAGCGGCACCGAGGGCGGAATCATGATGCCCAGCGTACCGCCTGCGGCCAGCGCACCAGTCGCCAGTGCCCCCGAGTAGTTGTAGCGACGCAGTTCGGGCAGCGCTACCTGACCCATGGTCGCTGCGGTTGCCAGCGATGAACCACAAATTGCGCCAAACGATGCACAAGCGCCAATGGAAGCCATCGCTACCCCACCACGCATGTGACCGACAAAATTATTTACACAACGGAAAAGCGCCCGCGATAAACCACCGTTGGTCGCAAACTGACCCATCAGCATAAAGACTGGAATAACAGCCAGGTCGTAATTAGAAAAGCGCGCGTAAGCGAGGTTCTTGAGCGTATTAAGCAAAGGCAGCCAAGAGAAATCGAACATCACCACGAACCCAGCCGCGCCGATCACAAACATCGCAATGCCAATATGCAGACGCAGCACCAGCAGAATCATCAGCGCGCCAAACATGATCATGCCGATACTCATCCCGCTCATGCAATGCTCTCCACGGCGTTGCCGAATACACTGTGTACTGTGTTGTAAAGACCCGCAATGGCGAGGAGCAAGAAACTGGGAACCAGCCCGGCCACCACCGCCCAGACCGGCCACCCAAGAATCACCGAGGTTTCGCCTGCCTCGTTAAGCGACATCGCTGATAAACCCGTGCGCCACGCAATAACCAACGCAACAATAGCGAGTACCAAATGCGAGAGCGCATCCAGCACATGGCGAATTCTTGCCGAGAGCTTTGCAGTAAAAAAATCCACGCGCAAGTGCTGGCGCTCCATTTCGCAAAAGGCCAGCATCGCCGCCGAGGCGATGGCCGTTCCCATCTGCATGATCTCGATATCACCCGGCACAGGAGTTGCCGCGATTTTACGACCGATAATAGACACCAGTGACATCATCACCAGCGCGATGAAACCGATACCGCCGCCAATCGCAAACCAGCGCGTCAACGCATGGAGCCGTCGACCCCAGGGTCCAAGCGACTGCGCGTAGGGCACACTCGCGTCATCCAGTACGCCAGGCTCCTGCATGTAGACTCCCTTGTCGCGGGCTTTACCCGTCTCTGTTCAATCGAAGTGCGCCATCATAACCGCGATGGCTAACGGTGGGCATGTCAGCGCCACTCAGCCAGCAACAGGCCGGGAGGGCAAAATACGCGCGCTGACCTCCCCAAAACCAAGTCGGTACCCAGCGCCCTGACACCACCCTCGCATCGTCACCCGATCACCATCTTCCAGAAAACTGCGCTGCGTGACACCATCATCGAGCGTGATCGGTCTCTGACCATTCCAGCTCAGCTCCAGCAAACTCCCGTAAGCGTCCGGCGCCGTGCCACTGATGGTGCCTGACGCCATCAAATCACCGACGCCCACATTACAGCCAGAGACGGTGTGATGCGCGAGTTGTTGCGCCATGCTCCAGTACATGGTGCGATAGTTTGTTCTGCAGATGGTGGTCGCCCTATCGGAACTCTCGGGCTGCAGATCGACCGCCAGCGAAATATCGAAACTGTGCGCACCGCTTTGCCGCAGATAAGGCAATGGCTCTGGTACCTGTACGGGCCCAGCCACACGAAAGGGCTCAAGTGCCTCCAGGGTGACAATCCAGGGCGAGATCGAGGTGGCAAAAGTTTTTGCATTGAACGGGCCAAGTGGTACATATTCCCATTGCTGTATGTCGCGCGCACTCCAGTCATTGAGCAGTACCATACCAAACATCAGCGACTCGGCCTCACTCACCGTCACTGCATCGCCAAGTTCAGTAGCACCACCGACGATAAATGCTGTCTCCAGCTCGAAATCCAGTTTGGCGCAGGGAGCAAACAGCGGCTGTTCCACAGAAGGTGGCTTGACCTGACCCATGGGACGACGCACATCAACACCACTCACAATCACGGAGCTCGCACGTCCGTTATAACCCACCGGCAGATGCAGCCAGTTCGGCAGCAAGGCATTTGCAGGATCGCGAAACATGCTGCCGACATTGGTCGCGTGCTCTTTGGATGAATAAAAATCCGTATAACCACCCACCTTGATCGGCAGATGCATCTGCACCTCCGACTGCCGCACTAGCGCTTGCGAACGCAATGCTGCGTCGTCGCGCAAGACGGGATTATCATGACGTAGAAGCCGGCTGATCGCTTCGCGCGTCTCGCGCCAGACTGACCTGCCCAGTCCTATAAACGCATTCAGCGCGGGATCACCAAACACGCCATGCGCTGCCGGCTTGAGCAACCCTCTCGATTCCAACACGGACAAATCAAGCACCCAGTCGCCAATCGCGACACCCGCGCGCGCCTGGGCTTGAGAAGCGGTACTGAAAACACCCAAAGGCAGATTCTGAATCGGGAAGTCGCTTTGTTCGGCGACTTCGATAAAAGATTTTAATGCGGGGTCGTTCGGATGCATGCGCGTACCTAGCCAGTAAAATGTTTTTTCAGCCCATGCCAGCACTGCAGATAATCTTTTTGCAGCTGGAGGGATTCCATCGCAACCCGCGTTGGATGAATCAGCAGACGCGTCTCGAACATGAACGCCATGGTCTTGTCGAGCTTTTGTGGCTGCAGCACGGCATTGCTTGCTGCCTCGAAGGTCGTCGCATCAGGTCCGTGACCACTCATGCAATTGTGCAGACTGCCGCCACCGGGAAGAAAACCTTCGGCCTTGGCATCGTACTCGCCATATACAAGCCCCATGTATTCACTCATCACATTGCGGTGAAACCAGGGTGGACGGAAAGTATGTTCTGCCACCATCCAGCGCGGCGGAAAGATGACGAAATCCATGTTCGCTGTGCCGGGAATCCCCGATGGCGATGTGAGCACCGTAAAGATGGAGGGATCCGCGTGGTCGAAGCTGACCGAGTTCATCGCATTGAATGAGGTCAGATTGTATTTGTAGGGCGTGTAGTTGCCATGCCATGCAACCACATCAAGCGGTGAATGATCGATTGCAGCCGACCAGAGTTTGCCGGCAAATTTGGCCAATAGCTCGAATTGCCCTTCGTGATCTTCATAGGCCGCCACCGGCGCAAGAAAATCACGCGGATTAGCCAAACCATTCGCACCAATCGGGCCCAGATCGGGCAGACGCAAAAGCTGCCCGTAGTTCTCGCAGACATAACCGCGTGCACTGTCCGCTTGCAAATCTACGGTAAAGCGTACACCGCGGGGCACCACCGCGATCTCGCCGGGTGCGATATCGAGCACACCGAATTCCGTACGCAATAACAACGCGCCCTGCTGGGGCACGATCAGCAGCTCGCCATCGGCGTTGTAAAAGAAGCGATCCTGCATCGAACGATTCGCTGCATAGACATGGATAGCAACACCGATCTGACTATCCGCACTGCCATTACCGGCGATCGTAATCAGTCCCTCAATAAAATCCGCAGGCGTTGATGGGATAGGAAAGGGATTCCAGCGCAACTGATTGGGTGATGCCGCGATTTCCGTGAAAGGTCCGGATTGTAGCGTCGGGTGAAATACTTTCGCAAAAGGCTGATGCATGGCGGCAGGACGTATCCGATACAACCAGCTGCGCTGATTATCCGAACGTGGCGCGGTGAATGCAGTACCCGAGAGCTGTTCTGCATACAGACCATGCGCCACCTTCTGAGGTGCATTCTGACCGGTAGGCAGCACACCGGGGATGGCCTCGGTGGCAAATTCATTGCCAAAACCCGACTGATAAGTTCGGCTCATGCGCTCTCCTGATCGAAATGGCGCTTAGGTTTCGATGCGCGCATGGGTCATCGCTTCGCGTAATACCTGCATGTCGCCGATATGATTGGCCAGTAGCAGAATCAATCGTGCATTCACGGCCTGACTCTGCGTTTCATTGAGATCACGATGCGTATCAATCAGCGCCTCATAGAAATCATCCGGATTGGCTATATTTGGCGCCGTAATCAATGTACTCAAGACGGTAGCTCCTGACCAATCGCGCGACGCCATGCCGCCTTTACGCATATCGGATCAAATTCGCGCCAGCGCGCAGCCACATGCTGATCCGGTCGTAATAAATACGTCGTGCCTGGGCGCGCATCAAAACGCGCAGCCAGCAACCCATCTACATCCACGATCGTACCCACATGCGGCGACGCCGATGCACCTGCGGGTAGCACTTGCAATACCGTCATATCCGATATCTCGGCTGCAGGACGATAGGTGTCTGTGAACAGCACGGTGGTAAAGCGATCACCTATCTGATGCAAAAACCAGTGGCGCTCGTGGTTCGCAATAACAACCGGCGCATCTGCAACCGGAGCGCCAGGCTGCATCAGTCCTGCAAAGCTGTCCGAGTCCGGTGTGTTCAATGGTGAATTCAGATACGTTGTGGGCGTCGACAAACGGCCACTGTTGACCAGCTTTTGTGCAAACGCGTGATGCTTTGACAGTGACAGCACCGCATCACGAAAGACACGACTGATAGGACTTTTCGGTGTAATGAAATCCGTTGCGCGCGTGGAGTTCAGAATGTTTTCATCCGCTGCATGTTCTCGTTCGATCCCATAAGTGTCCAGCAGCGAGACCGGCGCTTCGCCACGCAGTACCATACCCAGCTTCCAGCCCAGATTATCAGCATCCTGCACACCGCTATTGGCACCGCGCGCGCCGAAGGGCGACACGCCATGCGCGGCGTCACCGGCGAAGATAACCCGTCCATGCCGGAATTTTTCCATACGCATGCAAGCGAAGGTGTAGACGCTCACCCATTCCAGATCGAACGCCACATCGTCTCCCAGCAGCGCACGCACTCGGGGAATGACGCGCTCCGGTGTTTTTTCCTGTTCCGGATCTGCATCCCAACCCAGCTGAAAATCGATGCGCCATACATCGTCAGCTTCACGGTGCAAGAGAACCGATTGATTCGGATGAAACGGAGGATCGAACCAGAACCAGCGCTCGGCCGGAAAAGGCGCTTTCATTTTCACATCCGCGATCAGAAAACGATCCTGAAAGATACGACCCTTGCTTTCAAGATTCAGCATGCCCCGCAGTGGGCTGCGCGCACCATCTGCGGCGATCACGTAATCAGCATTCAGCGTATAGCCGCCCTCGGGCGTTGTGACCGTGACCTTGACCTTGGCATCGCTGTTCTCCAATTGCGTGACTTTGTTTTTCCAGCGAATATCGAGATTCGGATAACTGCTTGCGCATTCGTGCAGATACCCTTCGAGGTAATACTGCTGCAAATTGACGAAGGCTGGCCGCTGATGTCCCTCTTCTGGTAGCAGATTGAATTGATATACGGGCTCATCTCTGAAAAACACCTTGCCCACATTCCACGACACACCCTTCTCTACTACCCTGTCGCCACAACCCAGTCTATCCAGCACTTCCAGCGTACGTTTGGCATAGCAAAGTGCACGCGACCCGCCAGACAGGCGATCATCATCATCCAGCAAAACGACTGGCAAGCCCTGACGCGCGAGATCAATGGCCGTCACCAGACCCACCGGTCCGGCACCAACCACCAGTACTGGATAGTGCGCACACGGCGATTGTTCAAAATCCGGTGAACGCTGGTAGTGAAACCGAAGGCTCTGGTAATCCACTGGCATATGACGTGCGGGATGGTGGACGTGTAGCGCGCGGTGCTCGCTCGTGCGACTGTCAATGGACATGATCATCAGGATTGCAACGCATCCCACATCGCCTTGTCTCTCTCTGCAGTCCAGATACGCGGATGCTTGATACCACTTGCCTCATCAACAGCGCGTGTTACATCAAACGGTAAGCAGTGCTCGTAAATGAAGACATGGCCAAATTTGCCATCCATGTGGGAACGAACATGTGCCATCGCCGCCTTGAGATCATGTCCAGCCTGCACCGCTTCTTTCGCGCTGCGCAACAGTGTTGTGACAAAATCCTTGGTGTAATCGAGGCCTTCGTTGACCTTGGCAGGCGTGGTGAGTGCAGGACCACGACCGGGCACCAGTTTTTCCGCACCCATGCGACGGAGTGTCTCGAGCGTCTCCGGCCACTCTTCGAGTTGCGCATCACCGGTGTAAGCCGCCGCATCAAATTCCACTAGATCGCCCGAAAACAAGACTTTTTGCGATGGTATCCAGACGATGGTATCGCCCTTCGTATGTCCCATGCCGACATGCATAATTTTTACTTCCAGCTTGCCCATAAACAAGGTGAGTTCGCGCTCGAAGACCAACGTAGGCCAGGTCAGGCCGGGTACCGATTCCACACCAGCGAACAGTCTAGGAAAACGCTCGATTTCGGATTTCATATCCTGCTCGCCGCGCTCGACGATCAGCTCATAGGTACCGCGCGAAGCAATTACTTGCTGCGCACCCTCTTTGAAATAAGCAGAAGCACCCAGCACGCGCACCGCGTGGTAGTGCGTGAGGGTCACATACTTGATCGGCAGATCGGTGATTGCTCGTATGTGTTTGATCAGCGCTTGTGCCATCACCGGCGTAGCGGTGGTATCGATCACCATCACGGCATCGTCGCCGATGATGACACCGGAATTTGGATCACCCTCGGCGGTATACGCATACGCGTTGTCAGAGAGTTTGATGAAACTGGTTTTCTTTTCCTGCAGATCCGCTTGCGATGCGAAAGGTTTGGCACTCATGAGGTCTCCATGGATTCGTTCAGGCACCGAAGTGAGCCTGATGACCGCTGTTTTTGTCTGGGAATACGAGGAAGGTTAGGATAGAATTTGTTCCTCGTCAACTAATTAGATATTAACGAATTATTTTCATTAATATAATAACGCTAACCACACGGATATCATTTCAGACATGGTCATTGAAAAAAGCCGGCGCGGCATACAGTCGATAGAAACCGGTGGCCGCCTGCTCACGGTACTCGCCGGAGAAGGTGGCCCGATGAGTCTGGGCGATCTGGCGAAAAAAGCAGGCATGCCCGCCGCGAAGGCGCATCCGTATCTGGTGAGCTTCGCCAGCTTTGGCCTGATTGAACAAAACCCGCTGACGGGTCGCTACGAATTGGGGCCGTTTGCGCTACAGATGGGCCTGATCAGCCTCCAACGACTGGATCCTGTGCGTATCGCCATTCCGATGGTGACCTCACTGGCTGCCGAGATCGACCAAACCATCGGCCTCTCCGTGCTCGGCAATCAGGGTCCGACCATCATCTACATCAGCGAATCAAGCTATCCCATTCATGTGAATATGCGCACAGGTACCGTAATGTCCATACAGTCAACGGCCACCGGCCGGGTATTCGCTGCCTATTTGCCGCCGAAACAGGTGGAACGAATGATCGAGCAGGAAAACCGCAACGGAGTGGCTGCCGGCTTCGGGGCACAGAGCAAGAAGCGCGCTGCGATGGAAACACTCCTTGCCGATGTGCGGAAACGCGGGATGGCACGCGTGATGGGTGAGCCCATCCCGGGCATCAACGCGATCTGTGCACCCGTATTCGAGCACACGGGTGCAATTCGTCTGGGTATCACCGCCATCGGTCCAGCGGGCAGCTTTGATGCTGGCTGGCAGGGTGAGATTGCGAGCAAGGTACTCGCTTGCGCGCAAGAAGTATCAAGGCGTCTGGGAAAACGCTGATATTCAGTAGCTCAACCAACAGGGATGGCGACACATGGCGCCGAGCCCCTGATTTAACAGGCTCCGGTATTCCATCGCTGCGCCGGCTCTCCCCAGAACACGAATCTGTTGAGCTTCTGTCGACAAAACGAAGTCCGAATGTGTGCATGAGTGCCTGCAACGCGCATCGCCCGAATCCGGTAAGATTTCGCTAAACGATACGCCGGAGACCTGCCTTGATGAAATCCCGTTTGTTCAGCTTTGTCTTCGCAGTACTTGCCTTGCCGGTGAGTGCCACCGAGTGGCATCTCATTTCGGAAACCAAAGAGCCAGGCAAGGTCATCAGCTGGTATGTGGATATGAGCAGCATCGTGCATGAGGATGACTACCTGCGTGCTTTTCTCCGCACAAGCTGGTCTACGCCGCAATATGCGCCGGATGACACGGTGTATCAGTCATCCACCTACATCAATTATTTCGACTGCGACACGCGCAGTATTGCGTTTACCGCCAATGTCTACTATCGCACCGAAGATCCCGTTGGCAAGCCCGTGCATGCAGAGCCTGAAGTGGCACTGGAAAAGCTGCGCTTCCAGCAGGTCAAACCAGGCTCTGCAGGCGATGCACGTGTCGAATTCGTCTGCAAATTCCGCTCGAAGAATTTTATGACACAACGAAGCAGCGCTGACGATCAGGGCTGATTGCGCTTCAGTGCCGACAGGCTGAGCGCCCACCGACTTCAGCCGGTGTTGGTCATTGCCACCGCCAATCCCTTAACTGCTGCGACCGATAGCTGAATGTCGCCCGAGAGTTGCCCGCCCTCTTCAATCACCAGCCGACCGTAGCGTACCTTGCCACTGACGCGACCGCTGGCATGCACCACCAGCTTCTGTCTGACGGTGAGATCACCATTGAATTCACCCCTGATTTCAGCAATATCGAATTCAGCATTTCCAATGAAGGTACCGCGCTCGGCAATCTGGATCACTCGTGAGTTGATGGTGGCCTCAACCACGCCCTCCACCACCAGCGTGTCGCAATCGGTGATTTCCACTCCCTTGAGTTTGATATTGGGGCCAACGGTGAGCTTGCTGCCCATCGACAGCTCGCTGGTCGCACTGGCTGATGCAGGCGCTGTCGTGATCGATGCGGGCACAACACGCGCGATGGATGGAAGGGCCGAGGCCGGTACTGCCGGATACGCGTTTGCAGACGGGACAGATTTGGTGTCCGCCGAAGCGTCGCGCCGACCAAAAAATTTTTCTGACTTCAGCATGGAGTCTCCTGGGTGAATGGTGACGTGAAACGACTCGGCGCCGTACACGCAGAACTTGGGCTATTGCAGCAGACCAAAGTTCCCTTGAGGCAGGAAATTAATTGCGAAGCACAGACGAAAAAAAACCGCAGCCTGGGCTGCGGTTATTCGACCGACAGTACATGATCAAACGCGACGCTTGTATTCACCAGTCCGGGTATCGATTTCAATCTTGTCGCCTTGTCCGACAAACAAAGGTACGGAAACTTCAAAGCCGGTGGCGGTCTTTGCCGGCTTGAGTACCTTGCCTGAGGTATCGCCTTTGACTGCCGGTTCGGTATAAGTAATCTCACGAACCACCGTTGTCGGCAGCTCAACGGAGATGGCTTTGTCATTATAGAAAACGACTTCGCATGCCATCCCGTCTTCAAGGTAGTGAATTGCGTCACCCAGATTTTCGGCCTCGACTTCGTACTGGTTGTACTCGGCGTCCATGAACACATACAGAGGATCCGCAAAATACGAGTAAGTGGCTTCCTTGCGATCAAGGATGACCATGTCGAATTTGTCATCGGAACGATAAACCGCTTCCTGACCAGCATCGGTCAGCAGGTTTTTCATTTTCATCTTGACCACAGACGCATTGCGGCCAGACTTGGAAAATTCTGTTTTGACAATCACCATGGGCTCACCGGAGACCATGACGACATTACCGATACGGATTTCTTGTGCGGTTTTCATAATAAGCAAGCATAAAAGTTCGTACTACAGAGCGCGCTGGCGGGAAACTAGGACCGTTGGAAGCCAAGCGAAGAGATAAAAGCCGCCGGATTTTACCTGATTTCGCGGGCGAACCCGAGCAAACGGGATGCGAGATCGGGCTGTTCTCCCAGCTGCTGGGCCCAGGCGCGCGCATGTTCCCGCCACTCCGGCAACACCGAGATGAGTGCAGGCCAGTCGGGTAGGGTCTTCGTCTCACCACTCCATTGATGCCAAGCGCCCGCGAGCAACCCTGCCAGATCGTCGTCAAACGTGGCAAGGTAACGACGCAGAAAAGCCGCTCGCTTGAGATGATGGGCGCCTTCCGCCTGCTCATAGAGTTGCCAGATGAAAGGCTGTCCAGCCCATTGCGCACGCACCGCACTGTCCTCGCCCCGCACAAAATTCAGATCACAACTCCATAACAAGCGATCGTAGTCATCCGGCGCCAGAAACGGCAAGGCCTGCAAACGGACCGCACCCGCTTGCAAGGTCTTGCAAGCGGCCGGTAGGCCACCTGGAAAAACACACAACACCGGTGGCCCCGCATGCAAGGCCTTCAGCAACGCATCCACTGGCGCTGATGGGTAGCAGAAGATTGACAGAAGTGTCTCGGCTGGTTCAAGTACGATACCCAGTCTGGCAAGAAAAGTATCGCGGGCCGCAGTGTCGAAGATGTGTCGCTCTGCCAGCAAATGCTGCTCTCTGATCAAGCCACCAGACCGAAGGTCAAAGCCGGGAAAGAAAAAATGGCGCGTGAGTGGCAAGCTTGGATCAGGTGATGGCAAACCATGGCAGTCTTCGACCCAGTCTTCAGCGGAAAGATATTCGAGATTGATCCAGACCGGTGGGTGAGTCATTTCCACCATTGCCGTCAATTGCCATGCCGGCATCCTGCATCCAAATGCTTCGATCACGAGATCGGCCGGCGGATGCGGCGCCGTCTCGGCATCCCATGCACGCACAATGAATCCATCCAAGCCTTGTGAGGCGAGGTCTATTTTCACACCAGGTCGCAGTATCGCAAGCCGTTCGAGGTCATCGATCCATAAGGTCGCTGCGAGTCCGTGCTCCGCCATTGAGCGAGCCAGACGCCAGCAGACAGCGGCATCACCGTAATTATCAATCACCTGACAATAAATATCGACTGTGTTGAGTGTTCGCATAAATCTTGACATGAACAATGGCGTCCATCAGCGCCAGCCAAAAACGGAACGTACCCGCAGGGATTTGAAATCGGACAGCCGTCGAATTTCGAAAAAACCTGCAACAGTAGGATTCGATGCGATCTCAAACACCAAGCAGCTGTCAGTCCCATTCCAGCTTTGGATAGAGCATCGTCGCGTTGCGCCGATTGGTGGAATCAAACAGCGTCCACTGACTGCGCTCCGAAAGCGCGGCGGACTCTATCGCCGCCTGCATGGATTTGCCGTCTGCAATACTTTGCTTCAAATCTTTTATCAAGGTCAGCAGATACTGCCGCTGCTTCGCCAGCGAGGCATTCTTGTCAGTCACGATCGGGCCATGACCAGGAATAACCCGAGCCGCCGGCACGACAGACAACGCCTCGATCACACCCAGCCAGCCGATTACATCACCATCGATGGATGGCGTACGATCGGCAAATAACAAATCACCCAGCCACCAACTGCGGGTAAGCTCATCCATCACGCTCAAGTCATGATCGGTATGCGCGATTGGCCACGCCGTGAGCAAGAGTCGGCGATTGCCGAGATCAATCACGCGCTCGGCGGCGACAGTGTGCGTTGAGACAACGACACGACTGCCTGCCGCCGCATCACCCAACATGGTCTTGAGATTGGTTTCGTAGGTCTCTGCGCGCGAACGCATCGCGCGCGGTAGGTGTACATGACCAATGAATTCCACGGCATCTTCTTCAAAGGCCGCATTACCAAAAATATGATCGGAATGAACATGTGTGTTGATGACATAGCGTATCGGTTTTTGCGTGCGCGCTCGTATTGCTTCGCGCAGTGCGAGCCCCACCCGGTAACTGCCGCCGCTGTCGACAACAGCCACTGCTTCGTCACCGATGATGAACCCGATGTTGGCAATATCCCCATGATAGTGCTCGCCGAATTCCTCGTGTACACCCTGGTGTACAAACACACCGGGAGCGATTTCTTCAACGGGCAACTCGGCTGATCCGGCCCAGCCAGACTGCAGGGAATAACAGAAAAAAATCAGCCATACCAAGCGGCACATCGATCAGGACTCCGCAGCGATTTGTCGCAACGCCTGCTCGAACGCTTCCGGGGGCTGACCGCCCTGCACAAGATAACGATCGTTGATGATCACTGCGGGCACGGAATGTATTCCCTGCGACCGATAAAACTGCTGCTGTTGGCGAACTTCATCGTGCCACATCTCGGTGTTGAGAACCTCGGTTGCCTGCGTCACGTTCAGTCCGACCTGTTCAACAGCCGATAGCAGTACCTCATGATTCGAGGGATCGGCGCCCTCTGAAAAATAAGCGGATAACAAGCGCCATTTCAAGCGGCGCTGCGCCTCAGCGTCTCCCGACGCCGACGCCCAATGCAGCAGCCTGTGTGCATCGAAGGTGTTGTAGGTACGCTTGCGACCATCGAGGTTGAAGCTGAAACCTACTGCCGCACCTCGCTCCCGAATGTGTTCATGATTCTGTGCCACTTGCTCTGCCGTGATCTGGTACTTGCGCATCAGATGCTCGAGGATATCCTCGCCTTCGGGTGGCATATCGGGATTGAGCTCGAAAGGTTGAAAATGCAGCGAGACACTGACCTCGTCACCCAGACGCTCGATGGCCTGCTCAAGTGAGGCCAACCCCACAGCGCACCAGGGACAGGCGATATCAGAGACAAAGTCAATTTTTATAGGTGTCATGAAAAGTGAGTACGGTGATGTCAGACGGCGCCACTGCGATTGCCAGTGCCGTTGATGCTAACACGGGGTGCAGCCCCTATACTTCCGTGCTACCGCCCGATCTAGATTGAGAACGACCGATGCCACGCGCTACTTTGATATTGATGCTGTCTGCGAGCTTGCCCTTATTGGCGCTGGCTGCCGACCCTGCGCCTGCTCAGGCAGATTTTGAGCCCAAACCCTTGCGATCAGCTGAAATGCATGCGCCGCCAGACACCACGCGCTTGCGTGGACCTGAGGATTTCGCGCTGCCGGCATCAGAGTCAGCGCCGCGTACAGGCGGGAACACGGCCTCGCGAGAACCAGCATCCGACCAACATCTGCCGAGTAATGCGCCAGTTCTGGAAGGCTTTTGATGCGACCTTCTGAACTCGCAGCCCATCGGGTCCACGCCGACCGCCGCCGGCGAGCAGTGCGGCCGACAGTCCACGGATCCACCGACGACGGCATCGTATTTATGGATGACATCTTCGCCTCAACGCTAAACCATGCGGACCGTGCATTCGGCGCCGGGTCATGCCGCACGCCTCGATGGTCTTACCCTGGACTGCATTATGGGCACTGCGCCTCTCCACGCACAAATCGCCGTTTTTACGATTTGTGCGGCCTGACTGGTCTCACAGGTGGCGATCTGGTCGGCGTTTTGGGACATCCAATTCACCGGCCAACCGGTTGAGGGCACGCAGTTTGGAGTCGTCTTTCCCCTGAATTACCGAATCTCTAGACTCGGACTGGCAATTTCCAAACAGGAATGTTTATAATATGGAATAATTTCCTAATCGGCATGACCGCCGGACCCAGCGATGCAGGTTCTCAACCGAAACCTTTGCAATGGCATGATCGCCCTGCTGGCCAGTACGCTGGTCACCGCAGCAACGCACGCGGCGACTTATACCTGCGTGACCACAGCAATGCGGGGTAACAGATGGATCTGCCAGGACAAAGCCGAGCTTTGTACCTTTGTCTTTATCATCAATGAGCGCGAAAAGTCGATGGTGAGGTACGTTGATGATGGTAATTCCAGATTACCGGTGGTCGTCGACAAATGGGAAGACAAGAAAATCATCGCGCATGAGGACCAGACGCGGCTGGATGAACGCTTTATCGAACAGTACTACTACCGAATCGAGCGCGATACGGGAAATTTCGTGATGGCGAATGAGTACCGAACCAACAGCGGCCGCTATCTCACTCAAGACGATATCAACGCGACCGACAAGAAGCGCTTCTCCTACTACCGGCCACGCCTTTTTTCAGAAACAGGCCGATGCAAATTCAGCTCAGGCAAATAGCGCTCGCCTGTGGGCCATTTTTTCGGCCTGCAATGATCGTGTAATAACTGTCAAGTCAGCGCACTTTCACTCGCTGACTGCTGAATTGTTTCTCAGCTGCTTCCAGCGCACGATCAAGATAAGCAGAATAAAAACCGTTGTTATCTCCGCCGACAATGGGATCTGCCAGTAACTCGCCTACGGCGTTGACGACGATGACGGTAGGCGCCACTTGCACGCCGTAGCGATTGGCCAATGCCGATTGCGTGGTGGGTTTACCATCAAATCCCTGCAGGGAATCTCGACTGGTGATCTGAACTTCCCGAATCACCGGTCTCTCCGCCGAGGATGTCTCACGCAGCAGCGGCATCAGGTAATTACGACGTACTACTTTGCAATAGCCACAGCCTGGTAGTGAGAACATCAGCAGAAAAGCCTTGCGGTCCGCGTGCGCCTGAGCAGCTTCGCGCTGCAGGTTCTGCGGGGCGGGCAGCATCTCGTCATGCGACTGCGCTCTCGCAGGCAAAACAAAGCAACAGCTAGTCAACAGGAATATAGCAATGCGAATGGCCATAGTGTCCTCGTGGCGGTTCATGGAGAAGAGACAGCGGGAAAACGAGTGCAGGCCAGTTCACCATGCGTCTCGATCAGTGTCCCCGATCGCGCATTGAACTCCCTGCCCATGACACTCAGGGTCCGATCATTAGAGCGCAAAGTGAAGTCCAGGCTGACTTCGGTGCCATCTGGCCGGAAACCAAGACTGCGACAAATGATTTTCTCAGCGATTGGTGGCTCACAGGCACAGACTTCGGTTCGCCCCGCAAAACAACCTGCGGCCAGTGCAGGATCGCGCTTGACATAGCCGGCAGCGACATTGACAGTGACGCGAAAGCGTTGATTCGCGACACTCACACCATCGGAGTCAAATACTTTGTCTGTACGCAGTTCACCT
>Ga0315909_10000825_pt1 | contig 41425 bp, 44 predicted proteins | sample LakEriMetagenome_11_FD_203527 | JGI IMG/M metagenome (GOLD analysis project Ga0315909, IMG submission 203527) | Freshwater fungal communities from buoy surface, Lake Erie, Ohio, United States - Buoy 2 MA125 | ecosystem: Environmental > Aquatic > Freshwater > Lake | place: USA: Lake Erie, Ohio... | reverse complement strand
ACCAAAGGGAAGGATCATAAGGAAACCGTAGGTTTCCTTAAAAGGGAAGGATCATAAGGAAACCGTAGGTTTCCTTAAAAGGGAAGGATCATAAGGCATAGGCCTCCTTTGGAGGCTGAACACCGTAGGTTTCCTTAAATGGGAAGGATCATAAGGCATAGGCCTCCTTTGGAGGCTGAACACCGTAGGTTTCCTTAAAAGAAGTAATATTTATTCGTGCGTTCTTCATTTTTAACATCTTTGTTCAAATCTTTGCGAAATATTGCGTCATCGATCTCATACACTTTATAACATGCACCGTCGTCTTTGTCTTGATAGTGCCGCATATTCTCTTTGTAAAAACGCGAAGAGGAACCGTCGAGTACCCAATGACGGCGTTTGATACCGAGATACCGATAGTCTTTGTAAATTCGGCAAAGGCGAAAAAAATAAAAAAATAATTCAGTTATATAATTCACATACTCGACGGTTTCTTCAACATACTCTGCATTTATTTTCGAAATCAAGCAGTTGTAACTCTCAAGGCGTTTTGTGACATCGGCATTCTCATTGATTGGCGTGAAATAAATCTTCTCAAATGTCGCGGCATATTGCTCCCACATTTTTGCCGACGTATAATTGATCTCCGCCTTCTCTCTAAGCTTGAAAAAAGTATTGACAATCGATAAAACAAACGTCGACAACAACACATAGAAAAGCTGGGACTGGTTCAAGAAGTTGGATCCCGATCCAGTTTGTCCGGCAGAAAGTGCAGTGAACAATGTAATTGTGAAATTGATGGGTGTCGATATGTAATTCCAAAATCCCGCGTTGAAATATTTTTTTTTTAGTTGCAGTCCTATGCGCAGGTTCAAATTGTCTTGCACGGTCAACATGATTCCCCAAGTGGGAGACAAGTTGTCAATGATGAATTTGGTGTTTATTCCATCGGATGTTACGGAGGACGCATCGTCGTTGTGTTGGGGGTGTAATTGCTGTGTCTGCGTCTGTGTCTGTGTCTGCGTCTGTGTCTGTGTCTGTGTCTGTGTCTGCGTCTGTGGCGCTTCTATATCCTGCACAGTACCCACACCAAACTCAAATGTTTCACTCATTTAGTAATTGCACATACTTTCTTAACGACCGGTCGACCCAATTCCACCGCCGCCGCGGATCGTCTCTGCGCCTAAAGACTCTTCTTGGTCAACCAGTTCAACGAAAATTGGAATCAATCCAGGTGCACAAATCTGCACAAGCCGATCGTGTTCTTCAATTGCATGATGTGATACAATGCAATCAAACATCCCGATTAAATAACCACGATATCCCGAGTCAACAATCCCGGTCGAGTTGGCTAAACGAAGCGGCGTCTTTGAAATACTTGATCGAGGGTGCAAATAGTATCCTGTATTGTAACAGCGAAAATGGTGTTCGTTGCCCTCAACAATTTGTGCAGAACACTTGATCCCGTAATTTATTTTATTTACAGAATTGTTTGTGAAATTCATTGTGGCCGGTGCGAATAAATCAAATCCAGCGTCAATGTGAATCGGATTTTGATTGATCTTGGAATTGTGGTGATATATGGCCTCGTAGTATTTGCTGTAAAGATCCGGATTTTCGTTGTTATCAACACATACACGCAAATGCATGTAACGCGGATAGTGTCTCAATAAATTTTGGTGGATGAACATTTTTTGATTTATAAAGATATCTAATCAAATATCTTTATACCGATTCACGAATTTATTTGCAGTAAGTAGGGCTAAATTTGTATAAAATGAAAAATAAGGGACCAAAAAACACTGCCATAATAAGTCCAATTAATTTATGAAGCATTGTGCCAGTTTTTCCAAAGCAATAAATTGACCACGCGAACGCAGCGAGCCCCACCACAATCCAAACAAACATAAATAATCCCAAAATTTGAACTGTTACCTTTTCATCATTCGTTTTATCTTCAGACATTTTTTTTGTATATAGATAGATAGATAGATAAAAAACTATTGGTTTCCTTTATATATAGATGAAGTTTATTATTGTTCCAGAGTTTTATACCGATGACAGCAAGGTCAGACACAATGGCATTCCGCCAAAAATACAGAAAGAAATGATGCAACTATTTAAAAACTCGGCAAAATTCAAAACCTATTTAGAACAAAATATCAGTGACATGGGTTCTGTATGTAAAAACAAGGTTAGTCATTATTTGAAACTGAAAATCAATAAAGTTGAACCGACTATTAAAAAATCGTTTTTCGCAAGTGACACAGTGGAATTACACATTGATGCAACTGTTGACAGAATTAAAAAGAAGGTAGTTAGTGCGCAATGGTGTGGCAAAGAATTAGACGCGAAAGAAATCGAGGATTTATTTTCCAGCACCAATTTAGAAACTCATATTAACGAGTCTGTAAAACAACTGAGTGCGGGCGAACCGTTTCAGACTTTTGATGGGAAACATTTTTTCAGGTTTGCTTCGGCAAGCATGAAAGGTGGCAGAAAAACTCGCAGAAATAAACAACGAATCTATACTTGCAAGCAAAGAAACCCGTAGGTTTCCTTATTTTACACCATTCTAAGGTTCACTTTGATTGTGCCTCGGTACCCATTATAAAACACATCATCTGCATGAGGAACGGGGATTCCTTGACCTTTCAATTCCACAATTTGGAAATGTTGAAATCTCAAATTTCCCATTTCAACACGTTTCTTTTCTTCTCCGATAGAGATTTCAAAATATCCATTTTTCCATATGTTTTCAACAGTTTCGGACACCTTGACGTTGAGGGTATTGTCATCGCCTTCAATCTACATATTCTCCGGCAGAAATTAGATAAATTAGATAAAAGAAAATCATTATCCACCCTTAATCATCGTGTTTGAACAAGCAATCACCTGATTTGCCTTTACAACAGGCGTGCGACCGTTCGTATATCCAATCTTTTCCTTGATCGAGTAACTTGGCCCGGGTACTCCATATGCCAATGCGTTCGCGGTGTGTTTACCAAACGCTGTTGTAAACGTTGAAGCAGATTTTGTAATTATATCATACTTCAGGCGAGCAAGACGTGAACTCGAATCGACGCCGCCCTGCGTTGCAAACTTGCTGTTGCTCGGTTTATAGTAGAGGGGAACGTAAGGTGTCCCGATGCCTGGTTTTACAGAACCAGTCTTAATCTGGTTTCCTTCTGTGCTGTTTGGATAAGAGATACCATACAAAGAATTGCGATTTGCGGCCGATAAGGTGCCATAAATGTTGTTGGCTGGGGTCGCGTTTGTACTTGGCTGCGTTTGGTTTTGTAATCCCGCGGTGTTGCCAGAAATATCAGCGGCTGGGTAATTTCCAACAGATATTCCTAAAACACTTTGAAAATCATTGTTCAATACTTGTATGACGGGTACAATTGAATAGTCCGGTGACACCCATGTGGCACCCGCCGGTATTGTGTATCTCGGCGTTGGGTGAATCGTCGCGTTGTTCGTGGCGAAACACTGGATTTGCACTTTATCGCTTAGTGTGTTATAAACAAAGTTGAACAGGAAGACCTTACTTGCATTATATGAATCGTTGTAATAATGTTTGTTTGCAATCAGCGTGTTTTTAAATTGGGTGTTCAACTCTTCAATGTCGTAATGGCCGTCAGCAATCATGAAGTTGTAAACGACAGCGTCCAACCATTGATATCTGAAAAGCGGACTTCCGCTTGTACTATGACCACTGATGAAAACCTTCGCACAATGATTGATGCCATTGGGCGTATACACATTGGGCATACTCTCGGCAGAACCAGGCTTGTAAGATGGGTCGCCGTAACGAACATAGTTGAACTCATTCTGCTTGACTGTGCGATTTCGACTTATCATATACTCGTTACTTGAAGTGTAGTAAGTGTCATTCGATGAACTGAATTTTCGCTTGATGTTGCCCGAACTGCGGACTCTGCGTTTTGCGTCGGCGGCCTTGCTACAACCAACCGTGTCACATGAGCCAGTAGGTCTTTCGGTTTCATTTGTGGTTAAATTAAAATCAACCAAATATTTTGAGTTCGATTCAGAAGATACTGACTTGGTGTTTGTAATTACGCCACCAGGTTGGAAAAATGCATCCCCGACAACACTCGCGCGTGTTGGACATGTTGAAATTTCGCGTCGATAATGCTTGATTGGCGGCGGCAAAAAGAAATTTGACTTCGCACTAAATGTATTTTTGTTCATTTTTAATCCTGCAACAACTTGATTAAATGTTTTTCCTTTCCAAGAGATGTTTCTTTCTGCATTCATATTTAATCGTGCCGACATTTTTGTTTTGTATATAACTATAGAATATAAATTATAATCTGTCATAAAACAAATAATTTCAACGATAATGGATGCCGCCGTTAAGTTTGGATTTACAACCGACATCGGTACAACTGCAGTAAACCAAGATCACTGGTTTAATTGGAGAAATGACAACAAACATATTTATGTCTTTGGTGTAGGAGACGGCCACGGAAAACTCGGAGAAGTCGCTTCACATATCGCTTCAAGCACCGTTTTAGAATACCTCGAGGCAAATTGCGACGGATTGGAGACCGATCCTTGTCGATTTTTACACGAATGCTTTATATTATCACATAAGAAATTCAAAGACGCGTATCCGCAAGATGATTATGACCGTGCAGGGGGTACCACACTAAGCCTTGTTGCAATCGTTCGTGACAAACTATTTGTGGCGAATGTAGGAGACAGTCCAGTGTTTTTGTGCACAACGCCCAAAGTTTTGAACAAAGACTTGGTAAGATACGAAAGAGATTGTTTTGACAATATGTCGTTTTTAGAAGAAACTGCTTCACCGAGCATTCTGTCTTCTACAATCGAAATAACGCGTAAACATTCCGCCGACAGTTTGCGCGAGTTTGATCGAGTTCGAAAACAGTATCCGTCAACAACGAATCCAGGATATCCTGCCGACTTGTTGTTTTTGTATGATACGAATCGACGAATATCCAAAAGAGATTGTAAACTGATTTTTACGATTGCTGACAGCGGCGGTGATGTCATTAAAGACGATGTTGGCGAATATTACAAATGTGTGTCAAAAGAATGGGCGAGTATTGTATTAGGCCCTTTGTCTGGACATCTTGCATTCACACGATCGATCGGTGATTTGTATTGGAATCAGCTCGGTGTCTCTGAACACCCCGAAATCCAATCGATTGATTTGAAAGAACTCGCATCTTCGCTGAAAGACGACGAAATGACAATATGTGTTGTTGCTGTATCAGATGGCGTAAGCGATAATTGGACATGCGACGGTGTTGGCAATTTTATTATGTATCCGAATTGTTTAACTGCGGTAGCAACAAACCCGAATGGCGCTCAAATCGTCGCGAATTCATTTCTTCGGCGTAGTTTAGAACGTGCAAAAAAAAACTTTGGAGATGACATTGATAATGCAACCGCGAATATTGCATATGTGGATTTAAAATTGTTGTTGTTTGACAATTGTAAAAACTTGTAAACAAAAATAATATATAGTATTATTCATATAAATAAAAAATGTCAATTTTAATTTTAGTTTTGTTTTTAACTTTTGCATACAAAGTTCAGTCACAACAAGTTGTTGACCGATTTGCAGAGTGGATGGCCAAACACCGGATCCAGTCTAAGGACGAGTCGCATTTAGCTCATATTTTCGACAATTGGGTCGAAAACGACAAATATATCAAGGAAGTGAACTCCAAAAATCTGTCCTACACTCTTGGACACAATGCCTATTCAGGAATGAACATCGAAGAGTTCAGTGAGCTCATGGGATTTAGTGAGTCCATGAGCAATGGCCTTCGAGGTAACGATATCTTGCAGACCGATATTCTTGACGCGTCGGCTCTACCGAATTCTGTTGACTGGAGAACAAAGGGCGCAGTGACACCCGTAAAAGACCAAGGACAGTGCGGCAGTTGTTACTCATTTTCGAACACAGGATCTCTTGAGGGTGCATACCAAATCAAGTACGGAAACTTGGTTTCGTTCTCCGAACAACAGATTGTCGACTGTTCTCAAATGCAGAATGGTGGTCCGAATATGGGATGCAACGGTGGTCAGATCCAGAGAACAATGACATGGGAAGGCAAAACTGGCGGGCTTTGCACTGAGTCTGCATATCCTTATGTATCCGGTACGACTAAAAGTGCAGGAACTTGCCAAAAATCGTGTTCCCCTGTATCGAACTCAAAAATCGGCTCTTCAACTTCGGTGTCCGCAAACTCTGACAATGCGATGATGACTGCTTTGTACAAACAACCAGTCTCTGTTGCTATTGAAGCAGACCAACGTGATTTTCAATTATACGCTGGAAATGTTTTTACAGGAAGTTGCGGAACCGGGTTAGACCACGCAGTACTTCTCGTTGGTTATGGAGTCATGAATGGCGTTGAATACTATATTTTGAAGAATTCGTGGGGCACATCGTGGGGAGTTGATGGTTACATGTATATTGGAAAAAATACTGATCCAGCTACTGGAAAGGCGTATAATGGCGGCAAGGGACAATGCGGCGTTTTAATGGAGGGCTCTTATCCGAACCTATAAAGAATGAAAAATTGGACAAGTGTGCGCACGGCAACTGTTACTTTTCGGTGATGAAATCCCCCATAATTTGTTAATCTTTCCTCCGATCAACTTTGTGTAATTATCTAACAATTGTATATAACAATAATATATACAATGGTTTTCGTCAATCAAGGAACCTATGGGTGCGTATACCGACCGCCATTGAAATGTAAAAACAAGAAAAAAACCGCCAAAAATATGATTTCGAAGCTCATGGTCAAGGACGAAGCGAACGCAGAGGTCAATGAGTACAAAATACTCCAACGCATCGACCGCCAAAACATATATTATCCAGGCCCACCGCAAAAATGCGATGTAAACCCAAATGATAAGAAAATCTCCGAGGATGATTGCTCTTTGCTGGAGGAAACTCCTGATCTGAATGACTACAGTTTACTCTTGTACAAAGACGGTGGCGTCGATTTAGACGACTTCGTTGAAGAACATTTAGATGATTATCTGAAACATGCGAAACAGAAGCAAACCGATCTCTTCTGGTTGAACGCTCATAGCTTGTTCAAAGGTGTTCGTCTTTACGTCGACAACATGTTTCTTCACCACGACATAAAGCCATCGAATATTGTCTTTGATCCTAAAACACATTCGTTTAAATTCATCGACTTTGGTCTCTCCGTTGTCACAACCAATTTAGTCAATGATATTTTGAACAAAAAAGATTATGAGTCATTCCATTGGTCATATCCTCTCGAAATCGGATTCACTAATTACAAGAAAGATTTTCATTTTGACAAACTTGATGATGCCACAATAGAAAAGGTGGAGAGCGACTTGATTCGTTTATTTACTGAAGATGATGACCCAAAAAACATCTACAAGATAAAACCCAAGAGATACACTCACACAACTTTTCCATACATGTTGAATCATTTTAAAGGAATGGACATTCCTGCCATGGTGAAATCGTGCATGAGTGGTATCAAACATTATAAAAAGACTGCCGACTTTGAAAAGTTCGTCAAAGACACAGTGCCATTTTTAGACATTTATGCGCTCGGATTCACTTTGAACAACGTTTTGAATTTTTTTTATGCTAAACAAGCAGTTGATAGTGTGCAGTATGCGCGTTTATCTGCACTATTTGAATCCATGTTTGAATTCGATTTTACCAAGAGATTAAAAGATATGAATATGATTTTGAGCGAGTATGAAGATATTATGAGACAAACTGGTGTGTTGACTCGTCTCGGTAAAAAGTTTGAAAATCACGAGATTGTTGATGAGAAGAAGACCTCGTCGACAAAGACCTCGTCCAAGGTTTGTCCGTCTGGTAAAAAGTTCAACAGGAAAACGAATCGATGCAAAGTAATCATAAAATAAATATAAATAAATGTCATTTTTTTACGCTGTAAAAAAAGGACATGCGCCGGATATTTATAGTAATTGGGAAGATTGCCAAAAACAAATTGATGGTTTTAGCGGTGCCGAATTTAAAAAGTTCAAGACTATGGAACAGGCGACAGTATTTATTCAAGAGCCTCTAGTCGCAACTAAAGCATCAACATCGTTAGATAGTTTGTCATACGAGCAACAATATGCTTTTCACCGATACAAACAAGGACACAATTTGTTCATCACCGGACCTGGGGGAACGGGCAAATCCCATTTAATCAAAACCATCAAGGATGATTTGGATGTCAACGGCGTGAAACACGCTGTATGTGCACTCACTGGATGCGCAGCAGTGTTGCTCAATTGTTGTGCGAAAACCATCCATTCTTGGAGCGGAATCGGGCTCGGAGCCGGCGAAATCCACGATATTGTAGGGAAAGTCATTCGAAACCGCAAGGCGACTACTAACTGGAAAACCACACGGGTCCTCATCGTCGACGAGGTCTCCATGCTATCGATGAAAATATTCGACGTCTTGAACAAGGTCGGACAAACCGTTCGCAAAAATTACTCGAGACCTTTCGGGGGAATTCAACTTATTTTTATCGGCGATTTTTTCCAATTACCGCCGGTGGGTCGGTATACCGAACCCGAGACGACCATGTTTTGTTTTCAGTCTGCCGCGTGGTTATCCACGTTTTCTTTGGAAAACCATATTCAACTAAAAACGCTTTACCGACAAAAGGACCCTAGATACATCAAGGTGCTTGAAGAGGTTCGACAAGGGGTGATTTCGCCCGAATCGGTTGAGATTTTGAATGAACGGACATTGGTGAAACCGACAATAACACCGACGAAACTGTTTCCAGTCAATTCGGATGCGGAACGCGTGAACCAGATCATGTACATGAAAATTGCAGAGGAAGAACATGTGTTCACTTTGAAGCGAAAACATGGGATGCGCACATTTGTTGAGATAGGAACACCGATTTCTCCGGCGGTCATTCAGAGGTGCCAAGAGTTGACTAAAGACGATGTCGAACAACAGCTTGATTTGTTCACGGAGGGTTGCAAATTGACCCCGGAACTTCGGTTGAAGAAAGGAGCCTTTGTCATGTGTTTGGCCAACCTTGACGTTGACGCTGGAATATGCAATGGGTCTCAGGGTGTTGTTGTGGATTTTGTACCAGGCCTTGATTTACCAGTAGTGCGGTTTCTCAATGGAATTCAAATGCGGATTTTACCCAAGGTTTACCAACATGGCGACTATCCGACGTTTGGCCTCGAGCAAATCCCTTTGAGACTTGCGTGGGCGTTTACGATTCATAAATCGCAGGGAATCACATTGGATATTGCCGAAATGGATTTGGGGTCCAATGTATTTGAGTACGGTCAGAGTTATGTGGGGTTGAGTAGAGTTCGAAATTTAGAGGGACTCTATTTAAGTAATTTTAATCCTCGCAAGATCAAGACGAATCCGACAGTTGTTGAGTTTTACAGAACAATTCCAGAAGTAAGCGATAAAGCTGTAGCGACTGGTGAAGCACAAGGTGCGACTGGTGAAGCACAAGGTGCGGACACAAGCGAAGCGACCGATAAAGCACAAGGTGCGACTGGTGAAGCAGATACAAAACGCGTTCATGATTTTACAAATTTTGCATGTGCTGACCCTTCAGTCAAAATTGTTAAACTTTAAAAATAATTCACAATCAGTGTGGTGGTTGCAAACAAAATTGCGCCCCACATTGTATCCATAATTGCAATCGCTATATCATAGTTTTTCAATATTGCATAATTTGTAAAATCGAATGTTCCATATATAACTAAACCAAGAAGACCTGCATCCAATACAGAACGACGTTGTCTGATAATAAAATAGTACAAACCAACTGTCAAAAACAGGTATACCATTGCAGCACCGCCTAAACGAAATTGCATCGAGGTCCTTTGTATTTTCGCCACCATCTGGCCAAACAACGAACTTGTTAAGGACAAATACACAGAATCCAACGCAAGCATCGTTATCATGATCGTAAACAACTGTGTCAACATTATACTATATATTTAGCGGAAAAAAAAAATCTATATTCCATAAAATATTTATATATATATATATAAATCATGTTTTCGCAATCATCCGGATTAATCGAAGGTGTTCACAGAAATCTTATTATGGGTCAATTTGAACGCCTGGATGAAATCAATAATCGAATAACCAGTAGACATTTTTCAGACTATCCTCTCGAACCCAACTTCTCTCCAAGGCCCGTTTCCACCAAATACAACTTGATGCCCATTATGGCAAAAAACTCGAATCCCGAGCCCAAAGTTCGCATCCAACCTCAGCTAGAACACATTGTAGGCATGAATTTCAACCCCGCAACACGAAACGGTCCCTACAAGACATACGCGCGAAATGTCGACACTGAAACAATTCTGCGAAATCAGACCATGGCTCTCCAAAAGTCGTCCCAAAGTGTCTATGTGCCGAGCAGCGAAAGCGACTTGTACAAAGTAACCGTCGAATCGAAACATGTAGACCAACCATACAAGCATTTGTTCGACGCGCCCTCGTTTACGCAAGGTGTGCACCCAAATTTGCAAAACAATTCGATAGGCAAGGATCGTTTTTTCAACAGCACGCGAACTCAATTAAGACAAGTCGTAGACAAATAATTGTGTTATATATTATAAATGATGAACATTCATAATATACTTATTTACTTACTCATTGCAGCAGCTGGATTAATATTATTTAGGAAATTTTTCGATACTATGATTGGTAAAGAAGGGTTCGCACAATTGGAAAAATTTGTTTTGAAAAAGGATGCCGACACTTACGACACCTTTTATGCGCAGATTTACGACAGTATTCATTTACCCGACTCGAAAAAAGAGCTCGAGTCAATCTTGAAAATTATAGAGCCGGACAAACAAAGCGTCATCTTGGATGTGGGATCTGGCACCGGCTGCACGTTGAACACAATGGTCGAGTCGGGTGCTAAGTGCGTTGGCATCGACAAATCCGACGCGATGATTGCAATAGCAAAAGAAAAGTACGGCGAGTCGCTGCCTCTCAAAAAGGGCGACGTCACGGATCCGATGCTATTTGAACGAAATCGTTTCTCGCACATTCTCTGCCTCGATTCGACCATTTACGAAATCCAAAACAAACACACTTTCTTCACGAATTGCAGATATTGGTTGCAGAATGGTGGATTCCTTGTTTTGCACTTGGTCGATAAACACCGATTCAATGCGGTTGTTAAAGCGGCTCGCCCCATGTTTATTGAGAATCCGCAAAAGTACGCTACCGAACGTATCACCAAAACCGAAATCGATTTTCACGATTTCACGTATAATTCAAAGTACAACATTAACACAAAATTTCCGTGCACATTTGTAGAAACGTTTACCGACGGAACCACACAACATATCCGACAGAATGAACGCACATTGTATATGGAGTCTGACAACGATATTTTAAGAGTTGCGAGTCAATGTGGCTTCTCACAACATGCACAGATAAATATGGAACCTCTTAACGACGACGAGTTCCAAAACATTTATATTTTGTCGTAATCAAACTCATCATAAATTTCTCGCATCTCTCGTAGATTAATCTTGTGTTCGCTGTTTTCGCTATTATCGTCATTCAAAATCTGGAAGAAATCCAGGCCGATTTCTGGGATTTGCGGTACGCCTATCTTGTACAACTCGTCGATGACTTTTTGCTGGAATTTGGTAAACAATGAAAATCGGTCGCTCAATATCTCAATTACCTTCTTCTGGAATTTCACAAATTCATCTGTTGCGTTTAATTCGAGTCGTTTCAAAATGTCTTCCAGTTTTTGTTTCAAGTTGTATCGGTCATTGCCGCTTACCAAATTGTCGATGCACATTTTTTCGTCGCATTTATTTAAACCACTGCGCAATGAATTGAGTAAATGATTGAATTCTTTAGATGTACCAGTATAACCTATTCTATTTAATGCAACTTGCATAGCACTGTCTAAGTTATCAAAAATCTCTTTATTTGATAAACCTTGGTTTTTTGAAATAAATTCCAATACACGTTTGAAGACTGGTTTAACTGTATCTTTTACAGTTGTTATCATCTTTCCAGCGGCAGCCGGTACATTACTTAAATTTCTTCCGGCGGCTAACACAAAATTTTTAATCTGATTATATAAATTAATGAAGATAGGGGTTACGAAGTATCTTATTCCTTCCACAATAATAATGGGCGCGACGACGCCGACAACCGCCGCTTTTGTTCCGGTTTCAACAGCCAATAATGGTGCCGCCACTAAAAAATAACCCATTTTTCTAAACCAATTAAAATTTTCGGCTCTAAGTTTGTTCGAAATTTCGTCAAAAGTTAACTTTGGTGTACTTGTAAAAGTGATCACGTTGACTAAATCTGCAATTGCTGTTCTTAATAAAATTGCTGGTGGTGGTACTACTACTCCTCCTGGTGCTCCTCCTGGTGGTCCTGCTCCTGGTCCTGCTCCTGGTCCTCCTGGTCCTGCTCCTGGTCCTGCTGCTGGTCGTCTAAATCTAAAATCTGGAATAACTGAACGCATACTAGCTAATAAAATCGCTGGAACCGACATTGTATTAATATATATTTATAAAAAATAAGATTACATATTTTTTTTTATAAATAAGGAATATAGTTGAACGTTGAATTTTCATAAATAGTTGCGCGAAATGTGTCAGCATAACCCTCTACATAGACAGTGTCTCCATCGTAGAGTTCGTCGCATCCATACTCGCCGGTGCAGCTTTTACCGTTTTTACTCACAGGCAACTTTGTATTGATGTTTCCAGTGTTCGAAAATGTGTAGTACTGGTACTTGTCTCTTTGGAGTCGCCTTCCCATGAGAGGCAATATTAAATTCTCAGCAGATCGTGTGAGAATCCCGATCTGGGTAAAAGCGGACGAAGGACCTCTTGATTCGACATTCACCGGAACCCTATTTATCGCCATGGAATTTTGAGGAGGTGTCGAGAGCGGGTTGGTTTCTCCTAAATCTTTTGAAACAATTACGACTTTTGTATTGTTATTATTGTTGAGTGTGGCATGATACAAATACACCAAAACAATGAGAATGAAAATCAACAAAAACAAAGTCATGTTTTCGATACAAAATACGCCGGGAATACATTTTTTGCCCATATTTTTTTTTATTTTGTATATACTATATACACCTAACATAAAAAACACTTCATAATCTGTTTGGGGATATACTTACGGATAAATCGCCATGCATTGTTTCCAGCTTTTAAACCAACGATCGGGGCAACAAATATGTTCCATATGGTAAAAAATATACTGATAATTATGTAAATTATGTAAAATGCAATGCAATAATACAAATTTTTGATTTTGTCGATGCCGCATTTAAAATATCCGAATATACTGTTAATGGATCCTAATATACTGTTAATGGGTTTCAACAATTGGTCGAAGAACTTGGTAATTGGTTTCACCGCTTCGTCAAATAGTTTTTTCATGGGATCAGTGGTCTTCTTTTTTTTCTTTGACATATATTTATAATATAATATTGGATTTTATATTGGTGAAGATTTAAAACCGCACACCTGCGGTGTGCTTTGTACAGCGAAGCGGTAAATCGTTACCGATACCGCACCCTTTTGGAGATTGAAAACGTGCTGTTTTCGTAACGCAGGCACCCCTACGGACTGCGTGCCTTAGGAAATCTTCAAGGGTGTAAATGAAAGCTACCTTGTTTCAGCCATTCGAATATAATCTCGTACTTTAACGGTACTCTGCAAACGTCATCTTGTCCATGTTCTTGAAACCATCAGTTTTCTGTGTTTTGAAGAGACTCTGTGCCTTGTCAAGGAGAGGCTCGAGCTGATTAATTTTATCCATAAGTTCATTTTGTTTCTTCAATAGATCGCCGGTTTTATCATCATTCTTCTCTTTTGGATCATTTTCTTCTTTTTTATCTTTAAACCCCTCTTCTTCTTCTTCATCTTCTTCGTCTTCAATTCCCTCTTCAAATCCTTCCTCTTCTTCCTCTTCATCTTCCTCTTCTTCCTCTCCATCCTTATTCTTCAAACCCTCGCGGTTCCCATACGTAACCAAGTGAGATACCGCAATCGCCATAACGATGATAACAATCATATTTTTACTAAAGAATGATGTCAAAAACCCGACAGTGAAGAAAATCGCAACCGCGGTCAAATTGCTACGTTGGTAAAATCCGATGACGTCAAAGATTCCAACTATAAAAATAAAGTACAATACCCACTTGTTGTTGAGCATTCGTCCAGAGGAAGAAGGAATAAGCCCAATCATTTGATAATATAGTTTTTGAAGCATATACAGTATTTTGTTCATATTTATATAAATTACAGATAGAAAACAATTAAGACAAATTTCATATTAAAAAAAATACTATTTATACTTTATTCGAATATAAATGCCTAATCACTGTACTAAAAAAAAGAGGATACAACAATCCAATATTACTATTGATGAAAAACATACGCAAATGTTAAATGAATTTTACAATGTCGACATCGATACTATCCCACAACTTGAAAGCAACAGGATCTTGTTAAAAAAGCAATTGCAACAATTGGATGAAAACGACATCGATCAGAAAATGGAAATCAAAGACAAGATCCGCGATGCCACGGAACAGCTAAAGAAGTATCGATCGATGAAAAACGACTATTTATTAAATAACGTCCCCTACATTTTCAACTACTTTGAAGAGAAGAAGAAGATATCTGCCGGCGGAGAGGTGGGGAACAAGAACATTTTGAACTCTTTTTTCAAGATCAAGTCGGAAAACGACGTAACGACCAACCCAAAATACCAAAACTCGAAAAACTTTTACCAGAATTACTGGAAAAACGTTAACAAAGATTATATCCATAGGTTGGATCACGGTGTATGTTTTGACATGTGTCAGAAATGTTCGACCGGCGAACTCATTCCGCAGGACGAAGAAGGGATTATGATTTGCAACAATAATAAGTGCGGAACTTATGTGCAATACATTGTTGATAATGAGAAGCCCGTATACAAAGAGCCGCCGAATGAGGTGACTTACAACGCGTATGTGCGCTTGAACCATTTTAAGGAGATCTTGTCGCAGTTTCAGGCGAAAGAGACGACGCAGATTCCGACGCACGTGATCGAGGCGATTCGGGGGCGCATCAAGAAGGAGCGGATCCACGATATGGTCACCGAGATCAACTACGAGAAGATGCGCGAAATACTAAAAAAACTTGGGTTCAATCGGTACTTCGAACACATCCAGTATATTAACTCGATATTTGGAATAAAACCGCCGGTGATGAGCGACGAGTTGCAAGACACGTTGTGCATCCTGTTCATAGAGATACAAGAGCCGTGGGCGATCCATTGCCCGATTTATAGGACGAACTTTTTCAATTGCACGTACACTCTTTATCAGTTGTGTGTGTTGCTGAACCAGACGCAGTATTTGCCGTATATCCCGATGATGAAGGATCGAGAGAAGCAATTGGAACAAGACATGGTGTGGAAAAAGGTGTGCGAGACTCTTGATTGGGAGTTTGTTGCGACCGTCTAGGCAGTATTTTTCGAAATATTTTAGATTTTTTTGATCCTTAATATATTTTATGCATCCTTCATTCGATTATTATTATTTGTACAACAATAGTATAAGCAATATTATTAAATGAAGTTAATTATTTTGACAATTGTATTAATAACATTTGCATTTTTGTTAACTTCCTTTTTGACCAAAACGATTGAAGGATATGATGAATCAAATAAAAATATTCATATTGTAGTAGCAAGATATAATGAAGACTTGGAGTGGTTGAAAAATAAAAAGTTTAATTACCCGACAACTATTTACAATAAAGGTACAAATGATATTTTTTATAAACCAAAAGATTGCAAAGTAATACAATTACCCAATGTTGGAGTTTGTGTTCATACATATTTTCACCATATTATTGAAAATTATGATAAATTGCCAGATGTCGTCATTTTTTTACCAGGATCATGTATGGATGAGCATAAAAGAAAAAAAACATTAAGTACCCTTTCAAAAACAAAAAAAACAAAAAACAGTGTTTTTCTTGTAAATACAAGCGATGGTGACATTTTAAACGATTTTTATGATTTTACAATAAATAACTGGAAATCTACTAATTTACAAAATAGTGAATTAAACCGCGAAAGTGTTATTAACAAATCGGAAATTCGACCATTTGGTAAATGGTATAATCAAATATTTCCAAAAATTAAAATAAATTCAATAAATTATCATGGAATATTTTCAGTTTCAAAAACTCATATACAAAACAGAACAAAAGAGTCTTATCAAGAATTAATTAAATTTGTTCAAAATCATAAAAATGAAGAATGTGCCCATTATTTTGAAAGATCATTTATAGCAGTATTTCACCCAATTCCCGATTATTGTTTATATAACGCTAATATATAATATGCACAAAGAAGCGATTCACTTCATCAAATATATATCGGTATTATTTAGGCATTTCTTTCATAATAAAACTGTCATTGATATTGGCGGTGGAGATATAAATGGTAATAATAGAATTCACTTTACAAACTGCGATTATTACTGTAATGATGTTACTCCATCCGTAAACGTAAATATTGTATCTAGAACAAAAGATATAATAATGCCAGATGAATATTTTGACACAATTATTAGTACTGAATGTTTTGAACATGATCCGGAATACACACAATCACTAAAAAAAATTTATAAAATGTTAAAACCAGGTGGTTTATTTGTCTTTACATGTGCATCGACTGGAAGACCTGAACATGGAACGCGGCAATGTAAACCGCATCAATCATTTGGAACAATCTGTGATATTACTGATATGAGAGATTATTATAAAAATCTAAGTGAGTGTGATATTGACGACGTGTTGTCATTAAAAGACAGTTTCTCAGTCTTCAAAACATATTATAACACGTTTTCAAAAGATTTATATTTTGTTGGCATCAAAAATGGAAATATTTCAATCGATAAAAACATTATAAATTATAACTCTGATTTTGTTGTAGATACAACTGCAAATATTAGCCAATAAGATTTGCTAATAACATATTTTTGCTTTTGTCATGATGATTAATATGGTCTTGGTGTATTGTTGATATTTCATCACTACTGTAAATAAACATCGGATATTTATAGACATATGTATTAAATATATTATACAAATACATATCTGCAGTAGGATTTGAAGAATGTATTATTTTTGGAATATTATTGCTTTTTTTATTAATAATATATGCTCCGGTGCTGAAATATCTATTGTTGTTTTTTGTGTATATTTTTTTTGGTAAATTTAAATGATTATTCTGCAAAATGTAACACAATTGTATTATTTCCCAATCACTCGGTGCATTATCCATGATTTGTTTGACCGACTTTTTCCAATAGGGTTTAAACTCGAGTGTCATATCATCTTCCATGACTAAAGCAACTCCATAATTCGATTTTGAGAACTCTCTTATTGTGTTTATGTGTGAGAGAGTGCATGCATACTCGACTTTTGTAAATTTATCGGGTTGCATTCCTTCAAAGTTTGCATTCAACACTTGGTCGATGTCCGACGCTTTCCCGTCAACCGCGGATATACGGACGATCTTTTTCCCTTTGAAAACAGGGTCTTTGAACATTTGTTCCATTCGTTGTCGTCGATCGAGTGACCGATCCAAATTGATCCAATAAATAACGTCAACCCCGTCTAAATAATCTTTTTTAGTTTTGAATCCTTCATTATTCTTTTTGTATGTGCAAATTAAAAAAAATATTGAAATTATTACTAAAACCGTTATTATTAAAGTATACATTTTTTATAAATACACACAATATATATATTGCACACACACAATATATACATCAAACTAAGTACAAAAACTCACAATAAGGAAAAAGGGAAGGATCATAAGGAAACCGTCGGTTTCCTTAAAAGGGAAGGATCATAAGGAAACCGTCGGTTTCCTTAAAAGGGAAGAATCATAAAAACAAAAGGGAAGGATCATAAGGCGTAAGCCGCTCCGCGGCTGAATACCGTAGGTTTCCTTAATTATTTGAGCACATATTTCGTCAACCGCAACGTGAGCGCAGTGACATTGTTCAAATTCAACATTCGCTCCGCCATCTCCCCCTTGGCCTGCAAATCCGCGTCGACAAACTTCACCATTCCCGTGTCTGTCTGCTGAATATCCATGTCTCCCTCAGACCGCTTTATGTAGCCACGCATAATGCGGTATTCACCCTTCTGCACACGTTCCCACAAAGCCTTGTACGACTTGTGCTTCTCCTCCTCTGTTGCACCCGACCCTTCAATCATCTTGCTGCCTTCGCTCAAGAGCTTCGCCATGTCATTGGCATCGGGCGATTTCGTGAACTCCACCTTACACAATGTGTCGCCGACCTCTGTCTTGATCTTGTGTGCAAGCTCGGTCTTGTTCACCTTCTTTGTCTCTGTAAAATGGTCGGCGCTCCAGCACTGCTTGCGAAACAACTCTGAGCCCAAGCTCCAATCTGAGTCGACTTTTCTCTCAAACAGCTCTTGGTTGCGCACTTTGCCGGCGCCGGCGTCCAAGACCACGAGTCTGGCGGGGCGGTCGAGCAACATGCCGTCTTTGATTTTGGAGGAGTCGCAGCGGTCGTCCTTGCCGATTTTCACTTGGCAGTCGAACGGGTCTTCGGGCTTCTTGATTTCCAAGAGGGTGTTGAAATCCTGTTTCCAAGAGGCGCTTGCATCAGTTGCCGCGGCTTTTGATCGTTTCCTCTTGGGCTCGGCGTCGACTTCAGGTACCGGAGGTACGTTATCGTCTGCTTGCGCTTGTACGGTTGCTTGCGCTTGTACGGTTGCTTGCGCTTGTACGGTTGCTTGCGCTTGTACCTGCACTGAAGTGTTTGTTTTTTTTGGTTGTCTTGGCATTTTTATGATTGGGGGGTGATTTTTTTATGATTTTGCAAGTGAACATCTTCTTTCCACCGCCACCAAAAACTTTTGTTGGTTTCATTAGTTTTTCAGTAACCATTGCAAGCGCTTGATTCGCGTAAGCACTATACAATTCTATAGTAGTATTTTTAGTTTGTTTTTTTCTTATTATTTCCGGAAACGCATTTATATCATACAATGTCGTTTTATCTGATTTATATTTTCCAACGAGATTACTGGTTAAATTTTTTACAAGATCTGGTATATTGGCAGGTTTGTTCATATCTGAGATAAATGTACTATATTCATATTCTGAAAATGTTCTCCATACTGTACTCCAACTCCACACTTTATCGAATTTAAAAAACAAATAATAATAAGCTAATACTATGACTTTAGCCCGACTTTTTACAAAACTATTGGAAGACGTATTACTAACAATTTTTGATGCAATCTCATCGATTTGAGTCAAAATAGTTTGATCAATCTCTGTAGAGAAATCCCTTTTACTCATCAATTCTGCGAAATATGTGAAAGTGTCATCTCCTTTATTTCCAGAAACTACAACACGAATGGTCTGATTGGCTTTCAAGTCGCCTTCAAGTACATTCAGGAAACCGCGATATTTCGTGCCACTCGTCGGTTCTCTTACCATGAATTCAAGCAGATGACATAATGAAGAAAAAGACGTAAACCGTGAAAGTATATAATTGACTTTGGCCTCCTGAATACTATAACACGTTGTAAGGACATATTTTTTGAAATCTTGATAGTATTCTCGTTTGAAAAGTCTAAAAATTTCATTATCGTTTTTGTCTTGTTTCGACATTTCGGTCCAGTACGGCATTATATCTTTCTGATCAATCGAGATAAGCTTATCAGATTCAGTTACTGCATCCGCATTAAAATTTTGTTTTATTTTGGCAATAAATTCTGTACGATTAGTTGCATTTAATCTTGCGAGACCACCTTGGATAAGACCCACACAATCGGCGAATTTCATTGTATTGAAATCTTTTTTTTCAATTACGACTGCATTCGGTATTTTTGCATAAAAATCCAACAATTCTTTCTTGAAGACATCGAATTTTTTTAGGTCGTCGTCGTCGATGGAAGGCTTGTTTGGGTTCGCTATATCTCTGTTTACTGATTCAAATAATTCGGTAAGATATCTACTATTCTCTACATATGTCGATGCTATAGGAACGGCTTGTTGCCAATCGTTTCCAAGTTTGTCGAGGATAGCTTTTTCTTTGGTTTCCTTATTTGTATCTGCAACATCGTCTTTATACTTGACAAAAGCGTCTTGCAAATTTGTGTAAAATGGTTTCGTATTACTTCTCTGTCTCATGATTGCGAAGTACTTATCAAACTTAAATTCTGATAACGGTATCAACCGTTCGGGTAGTTTGGGTAAATTTTTGTCGTTAGAAAAAGTTTGAATCTCTTCAAACAATGTTTTCGTATCATGAAGTACGTTTTGAAAATTAACGTCGGTTTTAAAACCCCACTCAGTTTTTATTTTGGTTTGAAGCGTCGTTTCGTGTGCAGTCAAAGCTTTCAAAGATATTAGATTATTATCATTTGAATATTTCACGCAAGATCGCATCCGTCTCTCTATCAATGAGAGAAGTTCAAATAATGAACCTGTATTATTGTTGTCTGTCGTGGCGTCGCAGTCGGCGAATTTTGTTTGCAAATTATATGTATTCATTAGCGCGGCGCGTATTGCGTCAAGAATCCCTGTGACATTAGTGTTATGTTTAACACTGTTTAGCGAGTCATAGGTTGCGTTACTTATGTATTCATGGGTTTTCAGGGATTTCCATTGACTATTCTTCAATTGTGTACCTCTAACAATTTCGTATTTCGCAAGACCTTCTTGGACTTCGCTGTACACTGGAAGGTCTTGTTTTTTAAACATACTACTACTAGTTAATTCTTTATGTAAATCGCCAATTGACTTTTTCTCATATGAATTTTTATTAAATAGGTCACTCAAGTTATCGTGTTCAAGCATTTTACCAGTCATATCTCTGAATTTGATCGCATCTATTAACTTACGTTTAACTTCTTCTTGTTCTGAAACCATTTCATCTCTCTTATTTGTCAAATAACCCTTTAAAACAAGATCCGCCACAACAGTTTGGTTCCCAATAGTTGCAGCGATTTCTGCATCGAGGTTTTCTTTTTCTGTGGCATCTTTTTTTTGGGTATTACGTTCTTCTATTACTTCTAACAATTCTGGATACAATTCTGTCAGTTTTTCGGCTACAAAATCTGAAGTGAAGCTATAACTATTAATCTCTGTCTCTACACATGCTTTGAAATCCTCTGACTTGTCCAAAATTTCCAATAAGGATTTTTTTTTACAATCTTCCTTCAATAGATTGAAAAATTGATCGTGATCAATCCCAAATATTTCCTTAAATTTAGCTTCAATGTCTTTAAGCAATTTATCAATATTGGTATATTTATAGGTTTCTGTAAAAACGTTTTTCACTAATCTATGAATCTCAATTATTTCATGGTATTTGTCTGTATCATTTATCGACCGTTGACCGATTTTTTGTTTAAATTCGTTTATAAATTGTGAAATTTCTTCGGGGGTTGTTAATTTAAAAAATTTTAAAACGGTTGTTCTAAAAAGATCTTTTTGTTCATTGCTTACATTTTCTGGTAATAAGCGATTGGGATTATCAATAAGTTCTCTCAAATTTTGTTCAACAGTTTTGTCCGGCTGGTAACCAACTGTCGTGAAATAATTACTTCTTAAACAATCTTTGAAACTGATAAATTCATCAACGATCTCATTATTTGGTTTGTTTTTACCCAAATATGTGATACAACTACTTTGTGAATCTATTTGAGAAATAAGAGCTTTTATCGTGTCACAGTAAGTATTCCAATCTGAATCAGGATAAATATTACTCAAAATAAATTCGTCAATACTATTACGAACTTTCTCAATGTTATCAACATCAGTTTGCCTAACAAATTCCGGGTTATCCGATTTTGCTGCTTTGACAATCAAATTCGCATTTGCAATCCATGCTTGAACTAATTCGTTTATTTGTGTTTCAAACTCTATATATTTGTGATAAACACGGTCTACGGAATCTTTTTTGTTCATGCTTTTCGCACTTGTAACAAGCTTAACAGTGTCAGGGTATCGTATTTTCAAGGTTTCCAAATACTTGATAACATTAGGTAAATCTTGGTCTAACACATACGTAAGACATTGCAAATTCTCCATGGGTGATATTGATTCGTTGTATGTGTACGCCGTGAAATAATCTTGTTGTAAACAATATATAAACGGTTTATACCCACCTATAATTGCGGCATGTTTTGCATCGTTTTTTAGATAATCATGGCATTCCTGAAACATCCGTCTTTTTTTATAAACAATAAATGTTGAGATGTCAATTTTTCTGCTGATTTCTGTGATTATTTTACGTGCATTATCACAATATGCGTTCCAGTCATCTATTTTTAAAACTGTTTTAATGTAATTCTTCATATCGCTTTCAAACTTAGTTAACGCTTCATGTGTAACTAATTTAAGTTTACTTGTTAAAGTAATAGGTACAATAAATGTTTTTCCTTCTTTTGGCAATTTGCTTATTTCAGACTTTATACCGTCAATTAATTCGCTTATTGTGTATGGTTTTGTTGAATCAAAGTTTGTACCGTTTATTTCACAAATTTTCTCATAAATGTCTTTCAGACTCGATTGCAATGTTTTGATTGAATCCAATTTTGTTTGATCCATTATGGTTTTCTTCGCTAATTCTGTAGTTATGGCTTGAAAATCGGTTTCCGTCAGAAATGTATCATCTTTTAAATCCGTCAACAGTTTAACAAAACTTTTTTTCATTGATTGGGGTGAAAAACCGGTTGTTGAATAATACGTATTTAAAAACGATTTAAGTTGGTCTTCAACAATGTGCTTGATTTTGTTTGATTGGCTGGATTTAAGGAGTGAACCTGTTTTTAGATCTGTAATGTTTTGTGTTAACACTTCGAATATTTCTTTAAGATTTTTATAAAGCATTTTATCGGATTTATCTGTTGGTTCAAACTTATACAATGAGTTAGCTCTTTGAATATCTTTTTCTATCTTAGGGATGTATTGCGTCTTTATGCAACTAGAAAATTCTGGAAATCCATCAACAATTGATTTTAGATCTTTCTTTGCGTCCAAGAATTTTTCACATTGTAGTCCAGGCAACAATTGTTTCCCAGCACGTATTTGCGTATTAATATCAGACAAAAGTGTTTTAAAATCTTTACAGTATTGATCCCAGGTGTTTCTGTTAAGTATTTCGGTCAATGTATTAATGTCTTTTTCTAACTTATCTTGTTGTGTTTTCAACAACAGTTTGAAATTTTTGCTTAAATAATCATCTGGCTTTATTGTAATACTACCTCGTAATTCACATATTTTCTTTAATAGTTCATAGCTTTGAACTCGAAAAGAATCAATGATATCGTCCAAATTAGTTGTATTCGTACCGGGTGTACTCCCAATCACTTCATTATATTTAACATTTAACGTGTTTTCAACAAATTTTTTTGTCTCATTTAACAAATTTTGAGCACTTGATTCATCATCCGATAAATTTTGCGCAGCAGTTAAAAAAGGGTCACTTGTTTTTAAATCAAAGTCTTCGCTCAATTCTTGCACGAAATATTTAATTTGCCTTACAGTTTTGTCGCCATAGTATGGCTGTAGCGCGTCGAGTTGTTTAACAGAACCAACAAATTGTCCAATTGCATGAATTCCTCTGGCAGTAAATATTATTGGAGACCCGACAATAGCTATAGTCCACATTCCTAGTCGTCTACCTGTTTTTATGTAATTTTCTGGTAATGTATCTGTCCACGATTGTTTACCGACAATAAACTTACCCAACTTTTGAATAAAATCAGAAAAATCTTCAGAATATGTTACACCAGCGACTGTTGTTACCTGTGTGTTGTTAATATGTTTGTTTTTTTTTAAGTCGGCAACTATATCGGTATGTTTATTATTATACTCCGTCAATTGTGTTAAAAACTGGTCATCCTTTACGGTTTCCAAAGTTTTTGTAGCATCTTTAACATCTTTAACATCTTTAACATCTTCTTTAATAGCTTCTAAGAACTTTTCTAAATATGGTTTGCATCTTGTGGTATAAAAAACTTCTTTTTCGGCAATAGATCTTTCATCTTTTGTCGGATCATTTAAAAACTTTAGATATTCATTTGAATTATCATCCTTAATATTTCGAAACTTGTTTGAAAGAGATGTTATCGTGTCAACAGTGGTCGCAACAGTGGTCACAGTCCATTCTTTATCATAAGATGTACTGACGTCTGATTTTTTACCAGATATTTCATTTTTCAAAGTGTCTTCATCTATTTTAGACTCCTTCTCGAAAAACGCTTTTGTGTCTGTTTCTGTGATTTTTAATTCTGTTGCAATCGCATCCTGAATGGCGACGATTGTACCATAATCAACGTCTGGTTTATATTTCGTATTTTTATCATAACTACATATCTTTGTCAAATCCGAAAGAATCACTTGAAGCATTATAGAATAATTGTCAGTCTTACCGCGAAGCATGTCTTCATAATATTTAATGTAGGTATATAACCGTCTTTTCTGCTTAGGTGAATCAAGTAGTTTACTACATTGGTCGTTATTTTTATCAAGTGTTGTTTTTAAATGAATCATAAACATTAAAACATCTGCTTTGTGTCCCGAAACTACGGTTTTTGTTATACCATTTTTGTCTAATTTTGTCAATAACTCTATATAATACGCATGCGGGTCCTGACTAACCGCTGGCTGTGGCGTCGCAACTAATGGATTTGGTGTCGTGTTTATCATAATATACTATATATATTATGACGTTAAATAATAAATAAATACCTAAACTAATTTCTTAATACATTTCGCATCGACATGGAAAGTTGGTTCTTTATCTTCCTGTGGAACGATACGCAGTAAACATTTTGCCTTTTTGCCGTACATAGGTTTCGTGCATCCACTCTCTTTCTTCCTTTTTCGTGTTTTTTTTGTCTCTACGCATCTTGACCGAAAGTTCTCATACGTATTTCGCACCTCTTCATACGAGAGATTCGACTTTTTGTTCAACATGGTGTTTACCAATTCATGCAAATGGTAAATATATTTTGAAAATGTCTCTCGGCTCTTCATATCGGACATACGGAGAGGAAGTTTCTTGAAATTCTCTTTCAAATTTGCCCGACATTTGCCACATGGCAGAACGTGGCGCAATCCTAAAATGTGATTTCTGTAGTGAATTTTATCTGCATGGGTTGGGTTAACGGGATAATTAAAACTCATCGTATGCAACAGATGCCACGCGGCTGGTCCCCACAAATTCACGACCATGCCATCGTTGCTGTTATAGTCTTCGAGTGAAAAAACGCGATTTTTCATTGTTACCGCGACCATTTCTTTTGTTTTATATAATGTACCCCGAAATAAAGGAAACCGTAGGTTTCCTTTTAATCCTTCCCTTAAAACAAAGGATTTATAGGCCAAACAGAGTAGGATTTGAAGGACCAAAAAAAACAAAAAGGGAAGGACCAAAAAACCAAAACAAAAGACCGAAAAGAACAAAAAGAACAAAAAAAACAAAAAAACAAAAAAGGGAAGGATTAAAAGGAATGAACGGCGAAGGCGTACCGCCTTAACCGTAGGTTTCCTTTCCTTTATTTATAATGTCTCCACAAAGTATACAAAATGGCAAACATTTACGAAATATTATCAGAGAAATTAAAACCGCATTATAGTAAAATCGTGATATTTATAGTTTTAGGCATATTTGTGTGGGCGGCATATTATGCATACAACACGTGGAAAGCGCCAAAGGCAGACAAGATGTACACTGAGATCCACCAACCTACAGGAGACAGTGACATTACAGTTTATTTGTTTTTCGCAGATTGGTGCCCTCACTGCAAGAAAGCAAAGCCCGAGTGGGCCAAGTTTGTCAGCAAATATGACGGCCAGACGATCAAAGGTTCAAAGGTGAAGTGTATTGATGTTGACTGCACCAACTCGGATTTGCCGGAGACAACGCAGATGATTAGCAAGTTTGGCATTGAAACATATCCCACTGTGAAATTAATAAAGGATAATAATTTTTACGAATTCGACTCGAAGATTACCGAGAAGAATTTGGAGGAGTTTGTGAATATGATTTGAGGGAGCGAAGCGCGTCTTCCATCCCACGATTTATGAGCGTCTGCCTCTCGCCTGCATTATTTGCTAAACTATGAATGACCGAATAATCGATAAACCCCGTATTAATTTTTAGTTCATACGGGGTCTCTATAGTACAAGAGAATTGGAGTTTATCCAGAATCTTGTTTAAAATATAGGACAAGTATTCAAAAATGCCTTTGACTTCTTGTGAACTCGACGACGAATCGTATGCATTTCTAACGCCGAGAATTGTATTTGGATCTGCAGTACATTTGACGAGGGGATAATTTAACAAAAACCCTCCATCCGTGTAGAGATGACCCTCATACTCGACGGGCTGAAATAGGATTGGCAGGGCGGAAGAGGCTCTCACTGCTTCGAGGACAGGCATGTCGGGATGGCTCAGGTGCGAGAATTCCACGAGTTCAAACGTACCAAGATCCACCGCGTAAATGTAGAGATTTTTCTTAAACACATCTTTAAATTCCTTGAGAGTGATGGATGTATCGACGTCTTTGCCTTTGAGCAAAGGGCCCAAAAAATCGACAAACATGTCCTTACTGAAAATACCCTTGTTGGTATAGTACTCGTACACATTTAGGAGATTAAATTTCCAAACATGTTGCCAAGGCCTTTTGATTATAAAATCGTCCAGATCCTCCCAGCTATACTGTAGGGCCAACAATAGTGAGACTATCGCGCCGGCGGATGTACCGTAATAGGACTCGACGGTTTCGTGTGACCAAATACCTGACAAATTTGCTTGTTTCAGAGCACCATATGCGTTAAATAGAGTTGGGCCTCCGCCGTTGATTACGATGTTTTTTATGTTCATATTAGTTAGTTATTGATTATTTGCGAAAAATGTTTATATAATAACTTCCTTGTTATTATATAAAAAAAAAATCATGTCAATATTTCTCTTTGACGAAGAAGAAACGAATGGCAAAATAAACATTGATGAATTGTACGAGCGCCAACAAAAAAAGGATTTAAGACAAATTTCGATTTTCAACAAGATACTAAACCGGATCCACAACAAAATCAAGACAACTGCGAGGAGCCGCACAGGGGACAAATACATATGGTTCACAGTACCAGAGTATATATTCGGAGAGCCGGTGTATCAGCAGTCGGACTGCATCGCCTATTTAGTGGACAAACTGGAGGACAACAAATTTTACATTCGGTATATGCATCCAAACTCTCTCTTCATTTCGTGGGCGCATTTTGTGCCATCCTATGTGCGAAGCGAGATCAAGAAGAAGATGGGACTCATTGTCGACGATGCGGGGAATGTCATCGAAAAGTTGGATGATGGCCAAGGAGACAATTTGAATGAGCGAATGATGCAAAAACCCACTGATAAAAAAGAGAGCAAGGTGTTTACGCCAATATCGAACTATAAACCTACTGGGAACTTTGTCTACGACCGCGAGTTTTTCGAAAAGCTCGAGAAGAAGATATCCGACGAGTAATGCGACGACGTTTTGAACCGCCGAATAGTTGACCATCGGTTTGTTGACCGTCCAAGACAAGGTTAACATCGCGATTGTATTTGTCGACATTAAATTTGAGAGATTCGTAATCGTTGGATTTTAATTCTACAAACTTTCCATGGATTTCTCGTAATTTCGATATGGTTTCTGCAACTTTTCCACACTTTTCATCGATTGCCGAATATACGGTGTCGAGTGATTTTTCTGCAACAAATCTTTTGTAATCATCGTCTTTGTCGAGTTGTGTTAAGGCTTGGATTATTCCGTTTCTCAAATCGGCGGATAAAGCACTAGGGGCGGATAAAGCACTAGGGGCGGATAAAGCACCAGGGGCGGATAAAGCACCAGGGGCGGATAAAGCACCAGGGGCGGATAAAGCACCAGGGGCGGATAAAGCACCAGGGGCGGATAAAGCACCAGCTGCATCATTTTTAATGGTTTGGCCAGCTGCGCCAGCTGCATCATTTATAATGGTTTGGCCAGCTGCGCCAGCTGCATCATTTATAATGGTTTGGCCAGCTGCGCCAGCTGCACCAGCTGCACCAGCTTCATTTTGAGCAAGAGAAGCAATCATGTTTTTATAATATAATCATAAATAAAATAATACTCTGCGTTCAAATTTCTACTAAACACATATTAAATATTTATAAATGGATATCGATAAACGTCTAAAACCAAAAACACAGAAGAAAAAAAGTCAAGATAAAAAGAAAATATGGGAAATTCTAGATAATGAAACACCACCTTCCGATATGGAGTGTATATATAATCACGACACATGTGCAACATGCAACTCAAATTTGGTTACGATGGATGACGGATTCCCAACATGCGCTAACCAACAATGCAGTAAAATATGCAAAGACACACTCGATTTCAGCCCTGAATGGCGATTTTACGGCGCCGACGACAAAAACGGGACAGACCCTACACGGTGCGGAAACCCTGTTAACCCGTTGTTACAAGAGTCGTCACTTGGATGCAAAGTATTATACACGGGAAAATCATCTTACGAAATGCGGAAAATTGGTAAATGGACCGAGTGGCAATCGATCCCACATCGAGAAAAATCACTGTACAATGAGTTCATGTACATTAGTACGATGGCACAGAACTCGGGAATACCCAAAATATTTATTGACGACGCTCTAACGATTCATAAAGACATTTCTGAACAAAAGATGTTTAGGGGGTGTAATCGCGACGGGATCAAAGCCGCGTCGATATATATATCGTGTCGACTCAATGGGTGTACACGAACCCCACACGAGATTGCCGAAATATTCAATTTGGACAACGCGAGTGCAACACATGGCTGCAGTTTGGCTCTAGAAATCCTGAACAATGTCCAACGAAACAACGGACTCGAGACGTCACAACTTGGCGCCACTCTTCCAAGTGCATTCATAGATCGGTATTGCAGCAAACTGAACATAAATAAAGACCACACAATGCTTTGTAAATTCATTGCGTCAAAAGTGGAGAGACTAAATTTGATTCCGGACAACACACCTCACTCGATCGCTGCTGGGATCATTTTTTTTGTTTGCCAGGTATTCAATACCGCTCAGAGCAAAGGAGACATTGCGGCGATATGCAAAGTAAGCGAGGTGACCATCAGCAAATGTTATCGAAAACTTGATTCGATCAAAATAAATTTGGTGCCGCCCTCGTTGATTAACCCAAAATAAAAAGTACAAAATAGTATACAAATGTCGGTGCCGAAAATTATATTTATTGTGCCGTATCGGGACAGGCCTCAACATTTAGAAAATTTCAAGACGCATATGAAAACCGTGATGGAGGACTATGAACCTGGGTCATACAAGTACATGTTTGTTCATCAGTGCGACACGCGGTCGTTTAATCGCGGTGCGATGAAAAACATTGGGTTTATTGCCGCGGTCAAAATGTACCCGAAAGACTATGAAAATATAACTTTTGTATTTAACGATGTAGACTGTATGCCTGCGCACAAAAATATGCTTGAGTATGCTACTACACTTGGCGTGATTAAACATTTTTATGGATTTACTTATACGCTGGGTGGGATTGTCTCTATTTTAGGAAAAGATTTTGCGCGGATAAATGGGTTTCCGAATTTTTGGGGGTGGGGATACGAAGACAACTTGCTTCAGACACGAGCAAAGAATGCAGGCATTATTATAAACCGTGATGTATTTTTTGATATTAATGATAATGTGAATATTTTACATTTTTCTCACGGATCTGAACGCAAAATGAATGTATATGATTTTAAACAATTCCAAAATAAGACAAAAAATGGTTTATTTACAATTTATGATCTTAGTTACGAAATCGATGATTCAAATGATTTTCTAAATGTAATTAATTTTAAAACTCCATATGAAGAAAATAAAGGTAGTTCATTTATTTACGATTTGAAAAATGGGAATCTCCCGTTAAATGGTAGAAGTAAACGCGTGATTATGCCTATGATATTCCAATAAAGAGAACTACGTTCCCTTTTAATCCCTCCTTAAAGAGAACTACGTTCCCTTTTAATCCCTCCTTAAAGAGAACTACGTTCCCTTTTAATCCCTCCTTAAAGAGAACTACGTTCCCTTTTAATCCCTCCTTTTTTTTAGTTATGGTTTGATTGCAGACATAATCATCAATAAACATCGAAAGCGTAGCGGAATACCTTGGATCCCCTTAATAGAAATGTGGTTTTCCTGCCTTGTATACGCCAACCTCTTTTGAAATATCACCAGTTTCGTCTTCTTCATAAATAATACTGTTGGTAGTGTTTTGAACATAGTAAGACTTGCCGTTGATTTCAATTTGGTATACTTCCTCTTCTTCGGTCGCTTCTTCGACTTGCATTTCGATACTATCTTCTTCCTCTTCCTCTTCTTCCTCTTCTTTTTCCTCTTCTTCTTCCTCTTCCTCTTCTTCCTCTTCTTTTTCCTCTTCTTCTTCTTCTTCTTCTTCTTCCTCTTCTTCCTCTTCTTTTTCCTCTTCCTCTTCTTCTTCCTCTTCTTCCGCTTCTTCCGCTTCCGCTTCCGCTTCCGCTTCCGCTTCCGCTTCCGCTTTAACAATGTTAATAGTTTCTATTTGCATGTCATTATTTTCCGCTACAACTTCTTCTTCCTCTTCTTCCTCTTCTTCTTCCTTTTCTTCTTCCTCTTCTTCCTTTTCTTCTTCCTCTTCTTCCTTTTCTTCTACTTCTACTTCTTCTTCCTTTTCTTCTACTTCTTCTTCCTTTTCTTCTACTTCTACTTCTTCTTCCTTTTCTTCTACTTCTTCTTCCTTTTCTTCTACTTCTTCTTCCTTTTCTTCTACTTCTTCTTCCTTTTCTTCTACTTTGTCTTCAACAATGATTTCTACTTGCATTTCATTGCATTCCTCTATGGAAGAAACAACACGCTCGTATTGAATTTCAAGAATTTGTTCTGGCTCCTCTTGAAGTTCCTTTTTATCATTTGTGCCACCAGAAACGACCGATTCGTCGTCTTCGACATGATACACGATATTGTGATCATAGTCAATCGGCTCTTCTTTAATGTAAACAGAGTTTGGTGATTTCGAATACTTTTTATAAAGGGATACATTTTTAGATTTCGAAATCTTTTTAACAAGTTTCGCATTTTTAGATTCCAAGTACTTGACGCTGTACTCAAGTGAACGAACTTGCTTCGTAAGTATTTTTTTGGAATTTTTTAACTCCTTAAAAAGCGGAAGTTTTTTAAGGAGCTTCGTGGTGACTGCTTCGGTTGACATTTTTTCTTGTTTATAGGTTTGGTTTTTTTATGAAGATAATATATAAACAAATGAGCAAACCTGAAGATGTCAAAGTAGAGATCAAAGTCAAAGTCGAAGACGAGCCCAAAGTCGAAGACGAGCCCAAAGTCGAAGACGAGCCCAAAGTCGAAGACGAGCCCAAAGTCGAAGACGAGCCCAAAGTCGAAGACGAGCCCAAAGTCACAGAGGCCACAAAATCCGAAACCATGGACCGAGTATCTAAGGGTTGTATGACATGTGGCAAAACCGCAGCCACTGCTTGCAAACTATGCATCGGTTGCTGGAGATGCACATTGAACTGTTTAGAGGCCATCATGGACATCAACATTCGATGTTGTACATGCGCCAAATCATGTTTAGAGAGAATTGACTGCGACGAGACCCCCTGAAGGAAACCCACAAGTTAAAGGGAAGGATTAAAAGGAAACCCACAAGTTAAAGGGAAGGATTAAAAGGAAACCCACGAGTTAAAGGGAAGGATTAAAAGGAAACTCACGAGTTTCAAGTGAAGGATTAAAAGGAAACCCACAAGTTAAAGGGAAGGATTAAAAGGAAACCGTAGGTTTCCTTTATGCCATCCGCTTGGGAACAAGTCGCTGACATTTTTGTGCGCGGATTTCGGTCCAAACCACACCTCTGGATAGCACACAATTTTATCGGGATTATTATTGAAATATGCGCCCCACCAACTAAAGCTGCTATTCGCGATAATATTGTGTTTACAAACACTCATCAAGAGCATTTGTTCCCAATCTTGCTCAAGATCTGCCTTCACAAACTCGACATTCGGAAACATCCGAGACAAAACCGCGATGGAAATATTGACAGTCTCTTGATCATCTTTTTCGTTGAAATAAATCACACGAAAATTGTCGGTGGACAACGCATTTATCATGTATTTTAATGCATTTGCGTAATATTTCACAGGCATTACGGGGTGGTGGTCTTGCAACGAGACATAATCACCAAGACGAAAGTGCATCGAGACAGTAGTTACGGAATCGGACAACACTTGTGTTTTGCGCATCACATCTGCTTGCTTCTCTCGCAAACGGATAAATCCAATAATTTGATCAAAATGTCGCTCGAAATACTTGTATGACTGAAAATATCCGAAGAGACAGCACGGGGTCTGTGTAGGGAGAACAATCGGCTTATATTCAAACCCCTGTTCGTGGATACGAGGAGCAGAATAAACATTGACCACCATTGTGGTGAAAGGCTTAAGTCCCACTAAAAACGAGTCCCAGTAGGTTGGTCTCGGTTTCCCCACGTTCAAAACCTCCGAGTACTGAAATACGACCAAGATATTTGCGTCGATGGCTGCTGAAAATGTAGCGAATATTTGGAACAATTGGTTTCCGAGTCCACCCATCAAATAACAAGAAACGAAAGACATAATTAAAATATTATTCAATTATGTCTTTAAACTTTTTCGGTTAAACCAAATGTTGAAAGCATAATGTTGGATTTGCTCGGTCCAGAGACCTTTTCACTCTGCCTCTTCACTTTGAAAGACCCCATATTGCTCTTGTTCGACCCAATGTTCAAAATCATCTCGTCGGTTTCTTCGTGCAACTCGGGCAAAATGCGTGTGAGCGGCTTTTCGATAGTCAATAGCATGTGCTCAGTTTTCAGCATTTTACGGTACTCCTGGATCGTGAGACTGCCATAAAATTTGTCGAGTGTGTAGTATGGGTCTGGTGCGGGCTTAATGTTCTTGGTATAATCGTAGATTTTGCCGTAAATTTGATTGAGCAAGTGGTATCGCTCAAATTTTGTCGAATCGTCTAGGTTCTCGTTCAAAAGATAGGCGGCGGCGCACTCGGGGCGGCAGAACGACCCATATGCGAAAATCCCCTGGTCCGATTCGTACTTGGGAATATAACAAGCTGGGTTATCATATTCGTAAGTACACCAGAAACAAGCCGATTTTTTGTCCGCCAGATTATTCTTGTAAAGATTGATCTTCAGACGTTTTAACTTTCCGTTGATGTCTTTCATCGAAATGTTGTCATCGTTCGACGATTCGACCGTAACCATTTGTTTGTCCTTGCAAATCTTGCAAACTGTATCGGACATGTATGCATTGTTATTGATGTTTTGATTATCCCCATATGTAGAGAAATTATTATGACTATTGTATGTCATGATATTAGGAACAACTGGGTTATAAGACATAGCTGCGAGAGAATTTGTCTTGGAATTATATTCGTTCAAATCTTTCGATGAGCATTTCAAGTGCAAAATGATATTATCGAGAGGGGCTTCGGTAACAATGGAGTCGATTGGTTTCACGATCAACTTGCTGCCCTTGGGTTTTCTGCCTTTTTTCTTAGGATCATCTGCCACTGTAGAGGTCAACGTTGTCTCTACAACTTCGATTTTAATATTTGATGTAACATTGATGACTTTAGATGATTTTTTATTTTTATCCATGGTTTTTACGATAGTTACCTATTTTTGTTTAAGTTTTTTATAAATATTATTTACGCTTCTTTGTAGTTTTTAATCGAAGTTTGTTTTTGCAGGTTGTTTGTAAAGAAGAGAAGATAGAATCGTCGATGACGGTTGCGTGGATTGTATCGTTTAATAACGTACACGATGATTTGACGAATTGATCGTAGTATAAGCCAAGTGGGATTTGTAGATTTGTTATACCTCCTCCTCCTCCTCCTCCTCCAGTAATACTTTCGCGATGAATACCTTCTATGTAACTATTTTTTTTTAAAATTTTAGAAATATTGTAACCACCACCATATTGGTTATATACTTCAATAGCATTCATAGTTATATATAATATTCGAGAAATTATATACAGCGAGTTCTACACACTCAATCGGTTTCATATCCGCTAGTATCTTTATTTTTGTTAAACACACGACGCAATTCAGTTGTTCTCTTGACCTCTCTCTTTTCTTTCAAGTATTTAATAATGTATTGAACTTTCTCTTTTTCGGGGATAATTTCAGCTAAACATTTTTCCAAGTAAGTAAATGTAAGCGAAGATGTTTCATTCTTCTCGCAATAAGTGATTATGCTATCACCCGTATTGATTTTTTTATTTTGCCAACCATTGGTTTTCATAGTATTGCAAATGGTTGTTGACAATTGGTCGCGTTCGTTGCGCAAACCTTTGATTTCGGCATTGGATGCGCGGATTTTGTTGTCGAGGATCGCCCATTTTCGCAAATCTTGCTCAAACATAAATGAACCCGTCGGTTTCCTTTAAATCCTTCCCTTTATAATAATAATAATAATAATAAAGGAAACCGACGGTGTTCATTTCATGTAGGGAAGGAAGGATTAAAACGTAGGGTTTCCTTTATTCATTCATTTCCCTCCTCTCTGTCTCTTGTGACTTCTACGTCTCTTATCGCCGTTGCGTCTTTTATTGCTTCGTTTGCCTCCACGTTGGGACTTTTCACGCTTGTTGCGGTCAGATCTTCGCTTTTGTCTCTGACTCTTTCGTTGACCACCTTGCATGACGCGTTGCTGTTCGACCTGCATATCTCCGTCACCGCCTGTCTGTGCAGGAGAAGCCGCAATGTGTTGGGGTCCGGATGCCGGGCCATATCTGTTAATTCCAAACTCTCCAGTAGTGTTGTATTGGTTCATAATTGTTTATATACTATTGGCAGACAATAAATTAGTTTCAAGTGTTTTCAACTTTTTGTAAATATTTAACAAAAAAAATAAACTTCCTAAAGTTGCAAAAAACAGGAGTCCGCAATATACCAATATCAATAACATATAAAAGTATACTTCGTTGTAAATTATGGAACCAATCGGTTTAAAAATGTTGTTTTTTAAGTTATCGTTGTGAATCAAATCGTTTATTGTATCTTTCATTGAGTGCATTTTTTTTTTATTTAGATTATAGTTTCAAATATTCAACAAATGACAAACGCGATAAAAAGTATTAAAACTTAATCAACTGTACTATTATAAAAAAAAAATGGGCGACATATTTGATACGAACTCTCAGTTTGAATTTGACAAAATCAGTTTAACCACACCAACAACAATCTCAGGGGGAGTTCATTTTAGCAAGATTTTGATAAACAAAAAACAATTATACGTACAAAGTCCTAAATGCAAGACGAAGCAAGGAATTGTGAAATCGGGTAAAAAATCCCATGCAGATTTGGTTTTTACAAACGACGATGAAGAGTTCATACAATGGGTGGAAACGCTTGAACAAACGATTCGCAAACACATTTATACAAATCGTGAAAGATGGTTCGACATGGATTTAGATGAAGATGATATCGAAAGTTATTTCACTCCGACTATCAAATTATTCAAATCAGGTAAACAGTACATTATGCGCGTAAATATCACTCAACGCATCGGGACTACCCCGTTGAAAATATACGACGAAAATGAAGATGATGTAGAGGCAGATACTGTCAATGAGAACACATCACTAATAACTATTTTAGAAGTTCAGGGGATCCGCTGTTCGACAAAGAGTTTTCAAATTGATATCGAGCTTAAACAGATAATGGTGATTAAACCTGTTAATTTATTCGAAAAGTGTATCATCAAAAAAACGTCGACAAAAGATTTAGTCAAAGTTGTTCCAGCGAAAGTAGAGGTTTTGAAAGTTAAAGAGGAGGAAGTGGTTTTGAAAAGCGATGAAGCAGATGCCACTGAAATAACAGCAAAAGTAGAAGATGACGTAGTAGAAGATGACGTAGTAGAAGATGATGTAGTAGAAGATGACGTAGTAGAAGATGATGTAGTAGAAGATGACGTAGTAGAAGATGACGTAGTAGAAAAAAAATCTCCACCACCAGATGACGATATTTTAGAAATAAATTTAGACGTTGGTGAAATCAACGACAGTGACACTTTTCACTTGAAAGAGAAAACCGAGGTTTACTATCAAATGTACAGAGAAGCTCGTCAAAAGGCCAAGCTCGCAAAATCTTTAGCTCTTTCATCTTATTTAGAAGCCCGACGAATAAAAAATCTGTACATGTTGGACGACATCGACGATAGTGATGAAAGTGATTTAGACGAGAAATAATTTTATCAATCCGTAATATATAACTATTCGATGTTTGATGAAATGTTAAAAAGTATTCAAAGTGGATTTTCTAGAATTGCGACCCCTCAAAGACTTTTTGTTTTAATTATCTTCTTGATGTTGGCTTGGTTTTTGATGTCTTACTCCGATACAAAGTCATTTAGTGTGGATTCGATGGAGACTGGAACTGATACTTCCACGATTCCTCAACTTCCTTCAATCGACGTTTCAAAACCCGCTGACAGTAGTCACACTGCCGCACCCAATGATCTCTTACCTACCGATGCTAATAGCCAGTGGGCGGCTTTGAACCCCGTCAACATGAACCAGGGTAGTATGCTTGGAGGAGATATGTTGCAGGCTGGATACCACATCGGTTTAGACACAATTGGTCAGACCTTGAAGAACCCTAACCTCCAACTTAGAAGCGACCCCATCATTCCTAAGCAGGATGTTGGTCCCTGGAACCAGAGCACATATGAGCCCGACTACGGACGGGTGCCTCTCGAGATTGGATATGGTCCCTCTGTATAAAGCCATTTGTTCCCATTCGTAAATAATATTCTTAATGTTTTTTATGAATACGATGATGTCGACAATAATAATATTTATAATAATGGTCATTCTCTACAGCCAAATTATGTTTCAACTGAAAAAGAGCGACGACCTCGAAATTTATGAAACCGATTTTACAACAAATAAGGAACTAAACGACAGTGCAAACTTAAAACAACCATTTATATTTTCATTTAGCGAATTTGATCAGAACCTGAACTCTCTTGACTTAACAAAAGACTACGGAAGTTTTGATGTTTTTGTTAAAGACACGACGGATTATTATGCAGACAAACCGACGCAAAGTATTGTATTGACGCTGAATGCAGCGTCTTCGTTGATACAAACAGACGGTGATGCGAAATACTATAGTGATTCGAATTCATTTTTTATAGACGAGACAGGCATTCAAAAGTATTACCAGCAAGTCGACAAGTATTTGAAACCCCAATTATCGCTGTTCAGTAAATACGATGTGATTTTTGGGTCAGCAGGGTCTTCTACGCCTCTCATGTATCATACTTATGAGAGAAGATATCTCTACGTTACTGGACAAGACAACATTGTTGTGAAAATGACGCCATGGAGGAGCAGCAAATACATGATCATCAACAAAAACTACAAAGATTATGAATTTAGCTCGCCGCTGAATGTGTGGAAGCCACAAAATGCCTACATGGGAGGATACCAGAAGATGAAGTTTATAGAGTTTGTTGTGCGCCCAGGGAGCATTCTTTATGTTCCGCCGTTTTGGCATTACAGTATTCAGTTTAAAAAAGAGAATCAATTTGTGCATGTTTTTAATTATGGGTCTTTAATGAATATATTGTCAAACGCGTTTAATTTAGGGAATCATTATTATGAAAAGTTTTCTCATACTGAGCTGGAGCGAGAAAAGGGTGTTCTATGAACTTCTTCTTGTTCTTTAGGCAAGTCTTCTGCTAACGGCTCTTCGCTACACAAGTCAGCAAGTGTTAGCGGCTCAGATGACGTATTGGCTCGAAATAGTTGTGGAAAAAACAAACTGCCGTCTGGAAGTGTGTAATCATTGATGTCGACTTTTAATTGAACATCATTATTACAATGTCTCGTTTGAGGTACACTTACATCCCGCATAACTCCTGCGAGCTGTTCGGAATAATAAGGCGAGTCTTCCGATAGAGTGTGTTCCCACATTTTAGATTCATTTTCGTGAGGTTCGTAATGATTGCCTGAACGCGTGGGAGTATCACAAACGTTAAATAATCGTTCATTGCCCTGAGAGGTTTGCCTTGCGCTACTATACATCATGCCAAAACGAGTGCCAAATGTTTTGTAAACGACCACCATATCGTCGCATAAATTCTTCATCAAAAGGTCATCGACCAAATCGTGGGTCTTCATGTACTCTTTCATCTCTTTGGTGAACTCGGCGATTTCTTTTTTCAAGTCTTTGACTAAACGCTTTTCACAAGCCTTCGTCTTGGCCAAATACAAGTACTCTTGTGTTTTTTGTCGGTAAAACATTTTCATCAAGTCTTCCATGTGTCCCATGTGCATAAACGTTTCATTTACGTCGGGTATTCCAGACACTATAATAATCACTTTAGACATGTCAGGTGCCACCAACTGAAATGTCTTTTTCGCCTCGCTTGCAACACTCCAAACGGCGGTTTCATTCAACCATTCGTTTGTCTTCCAGTCGTAAATCAACCCATTATAAACGGTGATTTTCACATTTTGGATGCATTTGAACAAGATATTGTGCAAAATCTCGCCATACGCTAATCCGGACTTTTCAATTTTGTCGATAAAGTAGTAGTTGCTATTTTCGGCGTTATTCAAAGCCAGAAACATATCAGGATTGTGATCGAACCCAAAACCAATAAATGTATTGCTGGCGGCAGTTTGGTCGACGAATTTCAAGAGTTTAGCCGGGTCTTTTTCGCCCACGGTTGCGTCGCCATCTGTCATGAAAATGTTGTGGCGCTCTTTACCGTTCGAAAAAGAACGCATCGACTGCAATGCATCACCGATGTTTGTTTCATCTTCGGCATACATACGTTTAACACTTGCAATCAATTCGTCGATATTATCTTCGCGCACCTCTGTTTTGGGAAATATAGTTGAGACTGTGCTATTGAATGCACTAACACCAACCGAGACATGTTTACCCTTCACAAAGTGTAAAATATTTTTGGTGACGTGTTTTATTTGGTCAATTTTGCTGCTTCTGTCGGAGCAAATTTCATCCATGGATCCCGATTTGTCCAACATGAGGTGGATTTCTTGGGGAAGTTCCGTCATATCGGTTTTAGCAACTTGTAGTTCGAACACTCCGAAGTGCCATTCTTCGTGAAGTTTGATGGGAATCGCTCCCTCGTGAAATATGATTTTTGATTTTGCCAACATTTTTTTTATGATTAGAAGATAAATTATATTTCATCGAATCATTTTTACAGCTCCAATTTATAAAACGGCAACTAATTAGCGTCTTCTATTAGTTCTCCTTCTATTTGTTTTTCTTTTGTTAGTTCTACGTTTTCGACCACCTGTAGTTTTTGGACAAAGAAATACTATTTGACGGAAATACATTGTTCCATCTATCACTCGATTGTCACCCGGATATCTAATAACTAAAGAATTGACCGTTTCCCATCCTTTGCGGAAACGGTAGGGTATTTGCTTACTTCTAAAAAATATCTCTATTTCCTGTCCAGCTCCGTCAATTGCTTTCATTTTCTCTTGTCTTATTCCATCTGGTAGTGTTTCGGGAAAAATTATATCAATATTACCCTCATTATTACCCTCATTACCTGTTTTTACAAAAGTGTTAGGTAAATAAGACTCACACCAATTACTAAACCCGAACATTTTGTTTTGATAACCAGTATCACTAACACCTGGTTTTTTAGTTTTAAATCCAAAATAATGTGCTAGACCTAATTTTCTCTTATTTTCTGCTGTATTTAAATAAGTTTGTTGTTGATAGGCTGTTATTTGATCTAATAAAAGTTTTTGTTCCCCCTCGATGTCTGCTTTATCTCTTTGAAACTTTAATTCTATTTCTTGCAATGCAAGTTGTCTGTTCGTTTCAATTTGTTTCTTCTGGACTTCATTCCTGTTAAATGATTCAAATGTTGCTAGTTCGTTCTCACGTTGTGCTTGGATTTGTGATTCCTTTGTTACGACTGCTAAGCGAGCTGAAAGGCTTTCAACCGTGTTTACTATGTGTGCCACTGTACTAGCAGCCGCAGTTAAAGAATTACCCGAAACTGCAACTAATTTCGCCGCTGTATTTGAGGCAGATGACACTATATCTGAGGCAGATGACAAAACGTTTCCTGTCGCACCTACTGTAGCTAAAATACCCTGTCCTAGTTTTACTCCAGCATTTTTTGCACTATCACCAAAATCAGTATTTGTACCTGTACTACCCATAATAATATATAATATAGTATATATTATTTTTTATTCACATTTATTTCAGACGCAATACATGGTATAGTTTTTATTACGATCATGATGCTTTATACAGGTGAAGATTTAAAACAGCACTCCGTAGGGGTGCTATGTTTCAAATCGTTACCGATACCGCTCATTTGAAGAATGAAAGCGATTCGGGAGGCGACTTTGTCGCCGACCACAGTCCGTTTCAAATCTTCAAATGTGTAAATTTTGCTCTAAATCAGCAATTGCCTACAGGACTTTCCTCTACATGAGCTTGATCATGAGTTTCCTCTACATGAGCTTGATCATGAGTTTCCTCTACATGAGCTTGATCATGAGTTTCCTCTACATGAGTTTCCCCTACATGAGTTTCCTCTACATGAGCTTGATCATGAGCTTCCTCTACGTGAGCTTGATCATGAGCTTCCTCTACGTGAGCTTGATCATGAGCTTCCTCTACGTGAGTTTCCTCTACATGAGCTTCCTCTACGTGAGTTTCCTCTACATGAGTTTCCTCTACATGAGCTTCCACTACATGAGCTTGATCATGAGTTTCCTCAACATGAGTTTCCTTTATAGGTGTTTCCACTACGTGAGTTTCCTCTACATGAGTTTCCTCTACATGAGCTTCCTCTACATGATGTGTTTCCTCTATAGGAGTTTCCTCTATAGGAGTTTCCCCTACGTGAGCTTGATCATGAGCTTGATCATGAGCTTCCTCAACATGAGTTTCCTCTACATGAGTTTCCTCTACATGAGTTTCCTCTACATGAGTTTCCTCTACATGAGTTTCCTCTACATGAGTTTCCTCTACATGAGTTTCCTCTACATGAGTTTCCCCTACATGAGTTTCCTCTACATGAGTTTCCCCTACATGAGTTTCCTCTACATGAGTTTCCCCTACATGAGCTTGATCATGAGCTTCCTCAACATGAGTTTCCTCTACGTGAGCTTGATCATGAGCTTCCTCAACATGAGTTTCCTCTACGTGAGCTTGATCATGAGCTTCCTCAACATGAG
>Ga0315909_10000823_pt1 | contig 41463 bp, 36 predicted proteins | sample LakEriMetagenome_11_FD_203527 | JGI IMG/M metagenome (GOLD analysis project Ga0315909, IMG submission 203527) | Freshwater fungal communities from buoy surface, Lake Erie, Ohio, United States - Buoy 2 MA125 | ecosystem: Environmental > Aquatic > Freshwater > Lake | place: USA: Lake Erie, Ohio... | reverse complement strand
GAAGTTCGCGGACGCGGACCGACAAACAGGTGACGCAGCCCTCGAGTTTGATGAACTCGCTGATGTCGACCTCGATGGTGCGGTAACCGCGAGCGCGGTAACTCGCGGCCATTTCGGGTGCGTCGGCGGCCATGAGGATGAGGTCGGGCTCGAGCAGCACCACGTGCGCACCGGACTCCTGGGAGACCGCTTCGAAACGCGGGAAGGTCGCGGTCGAATCCAGACCGGGCTCCCAACCGACGATGGTGCCGTCCGACAACGCGGTGGCGGCGGACTTCAGGTGCAGGACCTTCGAGAGAGGAACCCCGACGACTCGGGCGCCCATCGGCTCGACGATGGCGGCGAACTGGCGCAGACCCTCGGGGTTGGTGCGACCACCGAGCCCGACGTAGATGGTGTCGCCGTCGGGATGCGGAACCTTGAGCACGTCTCCGCCGTCCATGGTTCCCGGTGCGACGATGCGCTCGATACGACAACCGAGTTCGGCCACGACCGGTTCCACCGCGACGGTTTCGGGCTTGCGCGCGTCGTCGCCGGGCCGGGTGATGATGGCGGTGCCGCGGTACATCACCACCGGATCCTCGACGAACACCGCGTCGGGGCAGTCGTCGGCCGGCGGCACCTCGACGACTCTCCAACCGGTATCGCGAACGGCGTCCACGTAGTCGGTCCATTGTTTCATCGCCAGTTCGAGGTCGATGGGGGAGCGATCGATGTGGGTCACGATGCCGTCACTGAGCCGAGGGCCGGGGCGACGTACGAGAGCGATTCGGGTTGGGCGGGGCACGTCGAAAGACTAGGGGCTGCTCGGGAAGGGCGGTCGCTTCACTATGGTTGGGGCGACACGAGGGGGAGTCATGACCGTCGATCCAGCCCAAGATCCGCGCATCGATCCGCGCATCAAAGCCATGTTGGCGTTGATGCCCAGTTTCCAGGCACCGGACGTACCGGATCGCGCCGCGTTATTGGAGCGCAGCAACACACCCGAGGGAATGGCGGCCGCCGAGATGTACCGATCGATGATGGCCATCTGCGACACCGAGGAAAACGCACCCACCAACGGGTTGCGCATACATCTCGAGACGGTGACCTCGCAGCCGGACGGCAACTCCATCACTCTTCGGGTTCTGCGACCGGACACCGACGCGGTCCTGCCCTGCATCTATTACATCCACGGCGGTGGGATGGCGTCGTTGTCGTGTTTCGACGGGAATTACAGCGGGTGGGGCAAGTTGCTGGCCGCCAAGGGCGTGGTGGTGGTGATGGTGGAGTTCCGCAACGCGGTCACGCCGTCGTCGTTGCCCGAAGTGGCCCCGTTCCCGGCCGGACTGAACGATTGCGTGTCCGGTCTGCGTTGGGTGGTGGCCAACACGTCCTCGTTGGGTGTCGATCCCGCTCGCATCGTGGTGGCCGGAGAGAGCGGAGGTGGCAACCTCACCCTGGCGACCGGCATGAAGCTGTCGAAGGATGGCGACATCGGAACGATCTCCGGCTTGTACGCGTTCTGCCCGTACATCGCCGGTCAGTGGCCCACGCCGGAGTGTCCGTCGTCCACGGAGAACAACGGCATCTTCCTGAGTCTGCACAACAACAACGGACGGATGGGCTACGGCATCGAGGCCTTCGACCGTCGTGACCCGTTGGCGTGGCCCAGCTTCGCCACCGAGGACGACGTGCGCGGGTTGCCGCGCACGGTGATCAGCGTGAACGAATGTGATCCCCTCCGGGACGAGGGCATCAACTTCTATCGGTTGCTGTTGCGCGCCGGCGTTCCTGCTCGTGCCAAGACGATCCTGGGCACCACGCACGGCATCGAATTGATGCCCATCGCCTGTCCCGAAATCACCGAGGCCGCTCAGATCGACCTGGTGGCGTTCGCCTCGGCGTAGAGCGCACGGCGTCAGCGCACGGTGGGCTCGCGTTCCAGCACCACGCGAATCCCGCCCATGTCGGGTCGGGTCCAGATCATGTGGCCCTCTTCGTCCAGCCACCGCCGCACTTCGATTCCCGGTAGGCCGACGGGTCTCAGCACGAAAGCTCCGTCCTCGTACGACGCGACGACGTGAATCGGTGTGGTGTAATCGAAGACCGACACGTCGTGAACGCCGTTCTCCTCGGTTCCGTCGGCGCGGGCGTCGGCGATGGTGCCCCCACCGCAGTCGACGATGCGATTTCCACATTGTTCGATGCGCTCTCGATACGTCAAGAGTCGGTCGTCGACCGAGACCGGCTCACCACCTCGTGTGGCGCTGATGGCCCGCCAGGTTCCGCGCAGATCCGGAGCACCATCGACGAGAGGCTCGTCGCAGTCGGCCAGCACCAGCGGCGGAAACTCGGATCCGTATCCGCCCGCTGGCGTGTGGGCCACGGGGATCTCGTCGGCCTTCATACGGGGGCACCGTAGACGACTTCGGCATGGGTGAGTGCCCCGGCAGTCGCGCCGGTCACGACCTCCGACCACTTTGAAGTCGGATGTGCGCCGATACAATCACGAGCCGTGCGGGTGTAGCTCAATGGCTAGAGTTCCAGCCTTCCAAGCTGGCTATGCGGGTTCGATTCCCGTCACCCGCTCCATCGCTGGTGCAACTGGTGGCATGAACGACCAGAAACTGGTCGTTCATGCCACCAGATCATCCAGAAAGGGTCACCGAGCGAAGCCGCAACACGAACTCGCCTTCCTGCTTGTCGACCAAGTAGATCGACACCTGTCGGATGGACTCCGACGACAGGGGCGGGCGATTCGCGACCGGCGCCAGACGCCAGTCCGTGGCGACGAAGTCAGTGAGCCTCAGGATCGACTCCGACATGGATTCGGCGGGGGTGAATCGCTGGATGTAGCCGTCGGTGTCGGTTCGAACCTGAACCAGATACGTCCGTCCGTCGCCCTCGGCTTCGATCGACATCGATGTCCATCCCGCGGCGGGCGCCGCCGAGAGCACCGGGCCACGCGTCGAGGTGAAGCCCCCGTTGTTGTCGGTGGACAGGACCCCCGAGAACACCATGGCTCCGTCGTCGAACTCCACCGAACTACTGGAGACGCCACCCATCACCGTGTCGTTCTGCACGTACCAGGCGTCCACCGACGACGGGTCGGAGAAATCCGCCAACATCGACGATTCTCCGGCTTCCGCCATGGTGGTCGGCGTTCGTGACGTGGTTGTCGTGGAGGTGGCCGGGATCGTCGACGGTGACGTGTTCGACGTGACCGGCGGGGCCGGGGTTCCGGCGGACTCGGACGCCTTCGTGGTCGAGTTCGCGCAGGCGGACGACGCAACCATGATCGACAACAGCAAAGCCCGTGTGCGCATGGTCTTTCGTATCACCATGTGTCACGGAGCGTCCACGCCAAGCGTCCCGAAAACGGCGGATCCGCCAACACCACATGATCACGGGCGTAAGGTGCGGTCGACTGACGAGAGGATCGACATGAAGATTTCGAAGATGACACGGTTCGGCGCGGTGGTTGCGGCCTTCGCGACCATTGGTGCGGCCTGTGGTGGCGATGGCGACGAGGGTGGCTCCTCCGGTCCGGAAAAGAAGCAGTACGCCGAGGCGTTGGCGGTGGCCCTGGCGGCCGAGAGCGACTTCCCCTTCGACGAGAAGGAGACACTCTGCATCGCCGAACGGGTCGTCGACGTGATGGGCGTTCAGATGTTCGTCGACGCCGGTGTCTCCGCCGAGGACGTCACCGCGGCGGCCGACTTCGACTTCCCCGAACTCACCGAGGAACAGACGGCCGGCTTGACCGAGATCTTCCTCGACGGTGAGTGCATCGACATGGGTGCCTTGATGGCCGACATGATGATGGAGCAATCGGCGGGTGCTCTGACCGAAGATCAAGCCGCCTGCATCGGAGACGGGTTGGCCGCGTCCGAGAGTTTCGCCGAGGTTTTCGCCTCCGGGGTCGCCGGTGACGAGAGTGCCGATCCCGGCACCGTGATGGAGTCCGAGATACTCCAGCTCATCGTCGATTGCGACATCCCTCTGGATGCGTTCGGCTGATCAGGCCGTTCGCACCTTCGGTCTCGGCTGCATGGTGCGCCTCGCATCGGAGTCCTTGATCCGGGTCCAACTCCAAGCGGCACCGATCAAGAAGATGATCGATGCGCCGACGAAACCCCAGTGATAGCCGCTGAGCAACGCCGTGGTGGGCTCTCGCCCCGCGTCGAGGCCGTGATTCGAGCGGCTGACGAACACCGTGGCCAGAATCGCCACCCCGAGAGCAGCCGACGTCTGACGCTGGGCCGAGAATATGGCCGAGGCGCGGCCGGTGTCGGGAGCGTCGATGTTGGAGTACGTCGCGGCCTGGATGGGCATGAAGCAGAACGCCATGAAGCACCCGCGCAGGAACATCAACACGGCGACCACGAACAACGATGAATTCTGATCGAGGAAAACGAACAGAAGCGTCACCGTGGCGGCCATCGTCATACCGAAGGTCACCAATCGACGAGGCCCGACCGTGTGGTACCAGCGGCCGACGAATTGACTCATGGCGATGACGCCGATCGCCTGGGGAAACGTGGCCAACCCCGACTCGAAGGCGGTCGTGCCCAGCAAGCCCTGCAGGAACTGGGGCAACAGGAAGATGAAGCCGATGAAGCTTCCGTAGGAGAGGGTGCCGGCGATGTTGCCGTTGCGGAAGATGCGGTCGCGGTACAGACGAAGGGCCAGCATCGGCTCGGTGATGGTCGTCTCGACCTTCACCATGATGGCCAGTAGCACCAGACCGCCGAGACCCGTCGCGAGCACCTGTCCCGACAACCAACCGTGCGTGGGTGCGTGCGACAGCGCGTACAGCAGACCGGCCAATCCGGCACCCGACAGCACGAAGCCGGCCAGGTCGAAACGAGCCGAACGCAACTCTCGATGTTCCTTCAGGAAGGTGGCCGCGAAGACGATCCCGAAGATCCCCACCGGAATGTTGACGTAGAAGATCCAGCGCCACGAGAAGTGGGTGACGATGAAGCCACCCACCAATGGACCGAGGGCCGGGGCGATGACGGTCGGCACGATCAGGATCGCCGACGCGCGGGCGCGCTCCTCCGGGGGGAACGCCCGGTACAGCATGGCGGTCCCGATCGGGGTGAGCATTCCGCCACCGACACCCTGCAGCAGGCGGAAACCGATCAACTGTTCCAGCGACTGAGCCAAACCGCACAGCATGGAGGCGCCGGTGAACACCGTGAGGGCGAACAGAAACGTCTTCTTGGTCCCGAAGCGGTCACCGATCCAGCCCGACGCGGGGATGAAGACCGCCAGTGCCAGTAGGTATCCGAGGATGACCCACTCGATTCCGGCCGGGGTGGCGTCGAATTCATCGGTGAGTGTGGGGATGGCGGTGTTGATGATCGTCGTGTCGAGGATCTCCATGAACAGCCCGGTGACGAAACAGATCGCCACCAACCACTTGTATTCGATGCGTCCGAAGATTCGCTTCATCGTGCTTCCGTCCGTTCGTCGGGGGAGAATCGAGGGGCGTTGGCATGGTAGACGGAAGGACATGGAACGCTGGGTGATCGAGAAGAAGTTGAACGATGATCGGGCCTGGTTGCTCGAGACCTATTCCCGTTTGTCGGACGAGCAACTGTTCGGCGACCTCACTCCCAGCGAGCACGATCCCGCCAACTATTGGTCGGCCCTCGACCACCTGGCGCATCTGGCCCTGATCGAGCGGAACTTCGCGGCGATGATTCGACGACACGTCGGTGGTCACCCGAACCCCGTCGGTCTGCGCGAGGACGACCAAGGGCGGCCGCGCACCGTGGAGCAGATCATGGCCTCGGTGCACGCCATGACCGAGGAGTGGCAACGCGAGCACCACGGCAAGTCGTTCGACGAGGTGGTGGCCCTGGGGGCCGCGGCGCGCGCGGTCACGCTGCAGTTGTTGTCGGAGTTGTCCGACGAGCAATTGAACGAACGTCTACCCGGTGCGCCCTGGGCCGACGGCACGATCGGGGGAGTGTTGGCGGCGAACGCGGATCATGGTCGCATGCACTGGAAGTGGGCCAAGGAGGCCGGGGTGCTCGACCGGTGACGTTCAGTCCCCGAGATCGGGTACCCAGGCGGATCCGTTGATGTGGCTTCCACCGTCGACGAACAAGGTGTTGCCCGTCAGATATCGGCAGTCGTCACCGGCGAGGAACGAGACCACCGGCGCGATGTCGTCGTAGGGGTCTCCGATGCGGCCCATCGGATTGCCGGCGTCGGCGGCGGCGATCAACTCCGGGTGTGCACCCATCACCTTGTGGAAGGCCGCGCTCTTGGCCGCCGGACACACGGCGTTCACCACCACTCCGGTGGGCGCCCACTCGCGCGCCGCGGTGCGGGTGAGGGTGCGCAACGACTCCTTGGCGACGTTGTATTCGAGAGTTCCCATGTGAGCGTTGACGCCGTTGAGCGAACACATGTTGATGACTCGCCCCCAGCCAGTGGCCTTCATGTCGGGGAAGACCTCGCGCATGGCCCAGAAGGCTCCGTAGAAGGCGACGTCGAGTCCGTGTCGCAGGAGGTCGTTGGTCTTGTGTTCCACCCGACCCATGCGACCACCACCCCACGCGTTGTTGACCAGCACGTCGACCGGGCCGAAGATCGCGCGAGCCCGAGCGACCATGTCCACCACCTCGGCTTCGTGGGAGACGTCAGCGCGCACGAACGTCGCACGATCGCCGTGTTCGATGATCGACGCCGGACCCCGCTCGTCGTCGATGTCGACCGCAACCACCCGCAGTCCGTCCTCGATCAATCGCCGTACGATGCCGGCTCCGATTCCGTCGGCGGCACCGGTGACGAGGGCGATCCGCGACTCTTTCATGGTGGTGACCCTCAGGCGTCGAGGAGTTTCTCGATGGTGGCCACCAGGTTGGCGTCATCGGGGGCGACCATGGGGCTGAAGCGCACGATGGTCCGGCCGCCATCAGCCACCACGAACTTCTCGAAGTTCCACCGAATGTCGCCGCTGGTTCCCTCGGCGTCGGCCACCGCGGTGAGTTCGTCGTAGATGGCGTGACGACCATCGCCGTTTACCTCGATCTTCTCCATCAACGGGAAGGTGACCCCGTAGGTGGTGGAGCAAAAAGTGGCGATCTCCTCCGGGGAGCCCGGTTCCTGCGCGCCGAATTGATTGCAAGGGAAGCCGACGACCGAGAGTCCACGTGACGCGTACTTCTCGTGCAGTTGCTCGAGCCCGGTGTACTGCGGGGTCAAGCCGCACTTGCTGGCCACGTTCACGACCAGCATCACCTTGGCGGGGATGTCGGCCAGCGTGGTGGGTCGACCGGACAACGTGTTGACGGGTTGCTGAAGAATGCTCATGCCCAAGCCTGACACATTCGTACGCCTCGTCGGAACGCGATGAACCCGGGACGGCGCTCGACGAATTGGTCGGGGAGGGGAGATTTGAACTCCCGACCGCCTGCACCCAAAGCAGGAACGCTACCACTGCGCCACTCCCCGGTCGGAGGACAAGCCTAGCGAGGTCGGCCCGCGAGCGCTTCGCGACATCCGGCATGTGCGAGCGACGCGGACGTACGATTTGGCATCGCCACAGCCTTGAACTCCGACGCGGTCGACGAAACCGGGACGACCAACTCCCATCACCGCGTGTCTCGGAACCGAGTCGCCACTCTTCTCGCGTGGATCATCCTCGCGGCGGGCGCGGGTCTCACGGCGTCGCTCGGGTTCGACGTTCGCCTCGCCCTGGCGGTGGTGATCGTGGCGCGGGCCGTGCACGGCGTACCCGCTGGTGTCTCCGCCTTGGTGTCGGCGGCCGTCGTCACCTTCGTCGCGCGCGGCTACGTCTCGTCGGCGGAGCCACATCTGGCCCCGGCGGCGGTCGCCACGCTTTTCCTCGTGGTCGAGTCCGTGGCGCTGTCGCATCTGGTGTTGGTGCTCACGGATCGAGTCAGTCGACGCACGAACCCGATACGTCGATTCACGGTTGTCTCGGTCGCGATGGTCGCGACATCACTCGTTCTGGCGGCGTTCGAATCGGTGGTGGCCAATGTCGCGATCGACGAATCGGTGGCGTCGTTCTGGGAGCGAGGAGCGGCCGTGACCGCCGGGTCGCTGCTCGGCTTGTGCGCGACAGTCCTCGTGCGGGGCCGTTGGTTCCGCTTCCACGGGCTGTCGTTCGACGAGTTGACCGCCCCCTTCGCGGCGCTCATGATCGTGGTGTTGGCTCTGCAGGCCACCGGTGAGATCTGGCGTTCCGCCGACGAGGACCGTCTTCGGGACGCGGCGCGGACGACCATGACCGCCTTTCTCGACGATGTGTCGGGCGAAGTGAACGACGTCATCGACGCGTTGGGTACCGACGACGACGCGCTCGCGACGAGACCCGCCGTGATCGGCCTGATGTTGCGCTCCGAGTCGGGCGACGACGAGTTGCTCCTCGGCGACGAGCAACTCTTCGAGGAACTGCTCGCCGTCGCGGACGCCACGGCTGGTGATGTCGAGAACCGCACCCGTTTGCTCGGCGACGGATTGATCGTCGTCGATCGCCGGAATCTTCTGCTCTTCGAGTTCATCGGCGATTCGACCGAGACGGAAACCACCGTCACGTTTCTCATCGCGCTCGATGCGGATCGGTTGCTCGCCTCGGCGAGCGATTCCCTGGCCGGGGCCTTCGGTGACGTCGAGGTGTCCCTCGTGCCGTCCATTGGCGATGGTCGGGTGACGGGCACCATCGACGGCGCCGTCGTGGCGATGAACGGAGAGCCGGCGGCCGGATTCGGAATGGACGGCCAACAGGCCTTCCTCGTGCTGTTGTTCGAGGTCCTCCTCGGTGCGGCCGTGATCGCGGTCTTGTTGTTGGGGGCGTCGGCGCAGGTGAGGGTGGCGCTCGAGCGACGTCGTCGCGAGTCGTTGCTCGAGGCGGCGCTCGACGCGACGCCGGGCCTGTCGGTGGTGTTCGACCAGGACATGACGGTGTTGGCGGGCAATCGGGTCGTTCGTGACGCTCACGCGGATCGGGTTCCGGGTATCCCGGTCATCGACGTTCTCGGTTTCGGCTCCGAAACGGTGCGAGCCCGGATCGTCGGTGAACTGCTCGCCAAGGTCCTCGGCGGAGAGGGAGGGCACGCCGAGGTTTCCGGGGGTGAGGGTGACGAAATGCGCATCCTGGAACTCGAGGCGTATCCGGTGTCGGTGCCCGGCGACGAACGCATCGGTTTTCTGCACGTGTCCGACGCCACCGAACGACGCAGCATGGCCATGCGCACCGCGCAAGCGGAACGCATGGAATCACTGGGTGCCCTGGCGGGCGGACTGGCCCACGACTTCAACAACCTTCTCTTCGTCACGCTCGGCAATCTGCAGTTGATGGCCATGAACGAGACCATCACGAAGGACGAGAAGTTGGCCAAGTTCCTCTCGCGTTCGATGTCCGCGGTCGAGCGAGGGGCCGAGATCACGAAGTCCTTGCTGGCGGTGGCGCGCAGCCAACCGCTCGAGGAGACCGCGGTCTCGTTGGCGGATCTGATCAAGGGCCTGCTCCCGCTGGTGAAGCAGGCCGTGGGTGCCGGGCGCACGGTCGAAGTCGACATCCCCGATCCGAATCTGCACCTCATGGTCGATGCCGGTCGATTGCAGAGTTGCATTCTCAACCTGGCGTTCAATTCCCGCGACGCGATGGGTCCGAACGGTCGGGTGCGCATCGCGGCGCGTCGTCGTGAGGACACGATCGAGTTGTCGGTGTCCGACGACGGAGCGGGAATGCCGGCCGAAGTGGTGGCCCGAGCGTTCGAGCCCTTCTTCACGACGAAGAAGGCCGGCAGTGGAACCGGACTGGGCCTGGCCACCGTGTACGCGTTTGCACAGCAAAGCGGTGGCACGGCGACGCTCGACAGTCGGCCCGGTGTGGGCACCACCGTCACCCTGGTCCTTCCGTTGCACGTTCCCGGCGTCGCTTCCGAGCGGCTCACGTCCACTCGCCGCGCGGGTCGTCGCGTGGTGGTGGCCGACGACGAACAAGCCTTGGCCGAGATGGTCGCGGCATGGTTGATCGACGTCGGGGTCGACGCTCGTTTCGCCCTGTCTCCCCGCGAGGCCCTCGACCTGATCTCGGAGTTCCGTCCCGATGTCTTGGTGTCCGACGCCAACTTCGGCCTGGAGCAAGATGGGCTCGATCTCGCTCGTTTGGCGACGGCCGATCAACCCGATCTTGCCGTGATCTTCATGACGGGTTATTCGTCGAGCATGAAGCAGTTGCAAGAGTTGGGGGAGCGGACGCTCGCCAAGCCCTTCTCCCGGGAGGACCTCTACGCCGCGGTGCTTCCGTTGGTGGCCGACGACGGGGTCGACGCGAACTCCGCGCATGTTCGGACCGAGGGAGGTGAGTCACATGGCTGACGCCGCACGAGTACTGGTGATCGACGACGAGGAAGCCATCTGTGAACTCATCGAGGCGGTCGCGGAGTCCGCGGGCTTCAGCGCGCGCTCGGCCAGCACCCCCGCCGACATCGAACGCGCCATCGAAGGTCGCTTCGATCTGGTCGTTCTCGATCTGTCGTTGGGTGAGGTGGACGGCATCGAGGTGATGAGTCGACTCGGCGCCCGACATCGTGGGATGCCGGTCATCCTGGTGAGCGGGGCCGATCAGTCGCTGCTCGACACGGCCGGACGCATCGCCGAGATGCACAAGCTGCGGGTCATCGGGACGTTCGCGAAACCGTTCTCCCTGGACGTCCTGCGTACCGCGATGCTGGAGTGGTCGCAAGTCTCGGACCAGGCCCACGATCCAACCGGTCCGAAGATCATGGTCGGACCCGACCAATTGCTCGATCCCGAGTTCCTCCATCTCGTCTACCAGCCGAAGGTGTCCACGGTCTCGGGCGAGGTCACCGGCGTCGAAGCTCTCGTTCGCTGGCGACACCCCGCTCACGGTGACGTGTCGCCTTCGGTGTTCGTCGCCCTCATCGAGGAGGCCGGACGGACGTCGGAGTTGCTCGACTCGGTGATGAAGATGGCGGCTCGTGATCGAGCGCGCTATCGGGCGCTCAAGTCCATGCCCGATGTGAGCGTCAACATCTCCGTGCTCGATCTCGACGACGACGAATTGCCACGACGCGCGCAACGCATGCTCACCGAAGCGGCACCGGCCGACGCGTGGACCTTCGAGGTCACCGAGACCGCCCCGTTCACCGATGCCGCGCCGGCGTTGTCGATCCTGACGCGTCTGCGACTGGCCGGATTCCGTCTCGCGGTGGACGACTTCGGGACGGGCACCAGCAACTACGAACGGGTACTCGCGGCACCGTTCACCGAGCTGAAGATCGACCGCGCCATGGTGAGTCGGCTCGACATCGAAGCATCCGAGCCCGACCCCATGGTGAAGTCCGGTGTGGAGGTCGGACACTCGCTCGGCTTGCACGTGGTGGCCGAAGGGGTGGAGACACCCGATCAGTTCCGTATGGTTCGTGACATCGGATGCGACGCGGCGCAGGGCTACCTGATCTCGGCCCCGGTGGCCCCCGTGCAGATCGACGCGGCACTCGACGAGTGGCGTCGCAAATTCGAGTTTCTCGGGTGACGCCCCGACACGTCGTCGAGAGAGTGTCGCGTCAGGAGAGTGCGAGACGCAGTGCCGTCATCAAGGTCTCGCGAGTGCGGTTTCGCGAGAGACCCACGCAGGAGCGCAGATACTCGATGTTCTCGATGCTCAAGGTGTAGTCGACGATGCGCGCCACGGCGTCGGACTCCGCGTTGGCCGCGATCTCGGGCGCGAACTGTTCCACGGCCTGAGCCCGCAGAATCGCGCGGCGTTGGTTCATGGCGGTGGCCACGGTGGCCGACCGAGCCGACAAGACCGCCGAGGCTCGCCCGACACCGATGGTCTTGTCGAAGAGGCGCAAGCGGTGATCGATCATGTTCTCGAGACGTTGCTCGAAATCACCGTTGCCATCGAGGCCCTCGTAGAACTGGTGGACTCGTTCCCATTGGATGACGATGGCACTGGCCGCCAGATCCTCCATGTCGTCGAAGTAACGGAACACCGAACGCTCCGAGACACCGGCGATCTCGGCGATGCGGGCCGCCGAGGGCTGGATCTCCCCGGCCTCGTACAGGTGAAGCAGTGCTTGGACGACCGCGGCTTTGTTGCGCGCACCGCGCTCGCGGCGGCCATCGAGGGGAACGGCGTCGTGTTGGGGCTGGGCGCTGGGGGGCACGGGCGAGAGTGTAGGGGGTGGAAGATGGCATCGGCTTCGGGCGGGGCGGAACGTGCCTCTGCGAGTCTGCTGACCCCGAGACGTCGACGTCGGAAACGTTCGAGGCGCCGTGCGAATGCGCCGATGTGCTCGGTGACTCAGCCGCGCTTGGCTTTTTTCGCCAAACGCTTGGCGGTGCGACCGATCGGCGAGAGATGGCGGTGGTCGAGATCGCCCAATTCGACGCCGTTCGCGAACAGAACGCGGTACCGCTGCCAGTTGAAGCCGTTGGCGAGGATGACCTTGCCCTCGGTGCCGAGGGCCACGTCGGCCAGCTCGACCGTGGAGACCACCTTGTCGCCCAGACGAAGATCGATCTGGTCGGAATGTGGTTTGGCGAGGGCATGCGGTTTCCACGTGGGCATACACCAATCATGCCTCACCGTGGGGCCACCATGCGACACCGCCGGTACACTCGGCTCCCTGTGAAGACGACATCTGAAACCCTCGAGGGCAACCGCGTCAAGCTCTCCGTCGAAGTGGACGAGGCTGACTTTGCCCGTGACATCGACGCCGCATTCGCCAAGATCGCCCAGGAAGTGCGCCTGCCCGGCTTCCGAGCCGGCAAGGCTCCTCGCAAGGTGCTCGAGGCCCGGATCGGAATCGCGGCGGCCCGCGAACAGGCTCTGCGCGACGGAGTACCCCGTCATCTGGCCTCGGCGGTGCGCGAATTGAACGTCGACATCATCGCCACCCCCGAGATCGAGATCACCGGTGGCCAGGACTCCGGTGCCGTCACCTTCGACGCGACCTGCGAGGTGCGTCCGGTCATCACCGTTCCCGGCTACGGCGGTTTGCGCGTCGAGGTGTCCGCCATCGAAGTGACCGACGCCGAGGTCGACGAGGTCGTCGACGCCGAGCGTCGCCGTCTGGGCAAGCTCACCACCGTCGACCGCGTGGCCGCCGTTGGCGACTACGTGGTCGTCGATCTCGTCGGTCGTCGCGACGGCGAGCCGGTGGCCGGATTGGCCGTCGACGAGTGGTCGTACGAGATCGGCAAGAAGTGGGTGGCCCCGTCCTTCGACGATCAGCTCGTCGGCAGCACCGCGGGCACCAAGTTGTCGTTCACCGACACTCCCTCGGGCACCGACACCCCGGCCGACTTCGACGTCACCGTCACCGCGGTTCAAGAACTGGTCATCGCCGAAGTCACCGACGCGTGGGTCGCCGAGAACATCGACGGTCACGACACCGTCGAGGCGTGGCGTGACTCGGTGCGCACTCGTCTGTCGAACAACCGCCTGAACCAGGTGCGCAACAGCGTGGTGGAGAAGGTCACCGACGCCCTGGCGGCGTTGGTCGAGATCGACGCCCCCGAGTCGATGGTGGCCGCCGACCTTCAGCGTCGCGTCGAGAACACCATCCGCCAGTTCCAGATGCAGGGCATCAACATCGACCAGTGGCTGCAGGCCACCGGCCAGGACGCTGCGTCGTTCGTCGAGGGCATTCGTCCGCAGAGCATCAAGGCGTGCAAGGTCGACTTGGCGTTGCGCGCGGTGGTGTTGGCCGAGGGGCTCGAGGCCACCGAAGACGACATCGAGCGCGAGTTCGAGGGCATGGCGGACCGTAGCAACGAGGCCGCGATTCGTCAGGCCGAGATGCAAGGTGGCGGCAAGAACAAGAAGATCCGTCTGTATTCGGCCGAGCAGGTACGCGCCGCGTATCAAGCCAATGACGCCATCGTCGACCTGGCCGCCGAGATCGCCAAGTCGAAGGCTCTCGACTGGTTGATCCACCGCGTGGAGTACGTCGATCCCGCGGGGAACGCGCTTGATCGCGACACCGTGATCGGACATTCCGAGGCCGACCATCACAACCACGATCATTCGGGGCATGATCATTCCGAACACGATCACGCCGACCACGATCACGCCGACCAGGACTGACAGGACCACCATGAATCTCGAGGCCTCCAATTACTACGTGCCCACCGTGGTCGAGCAGACCAATCGGGGCGAGCGCGCCTACGACCTGTACAGCCGTTTGTTGAAGGAGAACATCCTCTTCCTCGGCACGCCCATCGACGACACCATCGCGAACCTGGTGTGCGCCCAGTTGATCCACCTCGAGAGCGAGAACCCCGACAAGGACATCAACATCTACATCAACAGCCCCGGTGGCGACATCACGGCGCTGTTCGCGATCTACGACACGATGCAGTTCATCAAGAACGACATCGCCACCATCTGTCTCGGACAGGCGGCCAGTGCCGCGGCGGTGTTGTTGGCGGCGGGCACGAAAGGCAAGCGTCTCGCGTTGCCGCACAGCCGCGTGTTGTTGCACCAGCCCTACGGCCAGGTGGGCTACGGCCAGGTCACCGACCTCGAGATCGCCGCCAAGGAGATCTTCCGTATGCGCGACATCCTCGAGGAGATCCTGGCCCAGCACACGGGCCAGCCGATCGAGCGCATTCACGCCGACACCGATCGTGACTTCGTGATGGAAGCCAGCGAGGCATTGGCCTACGGAATCATCGACGACGTCATCTCGTCGCGCACGGTCGTCGACCGCACCGGCCCTATCCGCTGACCAGCGGTTTCCTCGACTCTCCGAGAATCCTCAAGTCACATCGGTATCCAACCGAAGATCGGTCAGGATGTGTAAGGCTGTCGACCTGAAGGGAGGGCGATCGTGGCGAAATTCGGAGACACCGGAGAAATCCTGAAGTGCTCGTTCTGCGGAAAGTCGCAGAAGCAGGTCAAGAAGTTGATCGCCGGTCCCGGCGTCTACATCTGCGACGAGTGCATCGACCTGTGCAACGAGATCATCGAGGAAGAAGTTGGCGAGGCCGCCGATCTTCGTCTCGAGGAACTCCCGAAGCCGCGTGAGATCTGCTCGTTCCTCGACGAGTACGTGGTCGGACAAGGACAGGCCAAGAAGGTTCTGGCCGTCGCGGTGTACAACCACTATCGCCGTTTGCAGTATCAGAAGGAAACCGGTGTCTCTCGTCGCGACGAGGTGGAGCTGGCCAAGAGCAACATCCTCCTGCTCGGCCCCACCGGTTGTGGCAAGACGCACCTCGCCCAGACGCTCGCGCGCATGCTGAACGTTCCCTTCGCCATCGCCGACGCCACGGCCCTCACCGAAGCCGGTTACGTGGGCGAGGACGTCGAGAACATCCTGTTGAAGTTGATCCAGGCCGCCGATTTCGACGTGAAGAAGGCCGAGACCGGAATCATCTACATCGACGAGATCGACAAGATCGCCCGTAAGAGCGAGAACCCCTCCATCACTCGCGACGTGTCCGGTGAGGGCGTGCAGCAGGCCCTCCTCAAGATCCTCGAGGGCACCGTGGCCTCGGTGCCGCCGCAGGGTGGGCGCAAGCATCCGCACCAGGAGTTCATCCAGATCGACACCACGAACGTGTTGTTCATCTGTGGCGGTGCGTTCGCCGGCCTCGACAAGATCATCGAACAGCGCATCGGCCACAAGGGCGTCGGATTCCATGCCACGGTGCGCAGCAAGGCCGAAAAGGACGCCGGCGATCTCTTCGCTCAGGTTCTGCCCGAGGACTTGTTGGCCTTCGGCCTCATTCCTGAATTCGTGGGTCGCCTGCCCATGGTCGGGGCGGTGCACAATCTCGACAAGGAAGCCCTGGTGCAGATTCTCGTCGAGCCCAAGAACGCGTTGGTGAAGCAGTTCCAGAAGTTCTTCGAGTTCGAGGACGTCGAATTGGAACTCTCGCCGGCCGCCCTCGACGCCATCGCCGAGCAGGCGCTCGAGCGGGGGACCGGTGCGCGAGGCCTGCGCGCCATCCTCGAGGAGACCTTGCTGAACGTCATGTTCGACCTGCCCGGTCGCGCCGACGTGGCCAAGGTCGTCATCGACGAGGACTCGGTTCGTCACAAGTCGGCGCCCGAGTTGGTGCAGCGCACCGCGACTCGCGCGTCGCGCCCGCGTCGCGCGGCCAGCTGATCCCTCGAGTCCGTCCCGATGTCGTACGAGCAGGCGCTGAGCTATCTCGACGATCGAGCGTCGTATCAAAAGACGGGTCGTATCGAGTCGCCGTCGCTCGACGTGATCAGTCGTTTCTGTGAACTGATGGGTGACCCGCAGCATTGTGCTCCCGTCGTGCACATCACCGGTACCAACGGCAAGGGTTCCACGGCGCAGATGATCACCCGTCTGCTCATGGCCAGTGGCCTGCGCGTGGGCACCTACACCAGTCCGCACCTCGAACGGGTGAACGAACGATTCACCATCGACGGTTCGCCCATTTCCGACGACGCGTTCGCCGAGCAGATCGCCGCGGTCTCCGATCTCGAGATGCTGTCGGGCATTCGACCCGGATACTTCGACATCTGCACGGCCGCGGCTTTTCGTTGGTTCGCCGACGAGGCGGTGGATGTCATGGTGGTCGAGGTCGGGCTGCTGGGTCGATGGGACGCGACGAACGTCGTGAACGCCCAGGTGGCCGTCATCACCAACATCGGGCTCGATCACACCGAGTTCGCCGGGCCGACCAAGGTCGACATCGCTCGCGAAAAGGCCGGCATCATCAAGCCGGGCAGTGCGGTGGTGTGCGGTGAGACCGCGCCCGAGATCGTGGAGATCTTCGCCCACGCGGGCGGGGCGTCGCTGTTGGTTCGTGGCACCGATTTCGACGTCGACAGCAACCAACTGGCACTCGGCGGACGACTGGTCGGGGTGCGCACACCGACGACGATTTATTCCGATGTCGTCGTTCCGCTCCATGGTCGTCATCAGGCCGACAACGCCGTGGTGGCCATCACCGCGGTGGAGACCTTTTTTGCCCGACCGCTCGCACAAGACGTGATCGACGAGGGAATGGCGGCGGTCGCCATGCCCGGACGCTTCGAGGTGATGGGGCACCAACCGTTGGTGATCATCGACGGCGCGCACAATCCGGCTGGCGCCGACGTGTGCGCCGCGGTGTTCTTCGAGGACTTCGATCCGGCCGGTCGGCGCGTGCTGGTGGTCGGCTGTCTGAAAGGTCGCGACCCCGACGACATGTTGTCGGCGTTGCGCGCCGACGAGTTCGATCTGGTGGTCTGTTGCCCGGCACCGTCGCCGCGGGGGATGCCGGCGACGGATCTGGTGGAGGCCGCCCGGCGACTGGGTTGCGACACCGTCGAGTCGGCGACATCGGTGGAGCGAGCCATCGATCGGGCGTTGAGCGAGGCCGGGCCCGATGACGCGATTCTCGTGACCGGATCGCTCTATGTCGTGGGTGCCGCCCGTCCGCACGTGGCCCGCCGGCTGCCCTGAGGACGCACCGGCACCCGCCGGTAACCTGACCCCATGGCTGATCGCACCCTCGTCCTGTTCAAACCCGACACCGTGGAGCGGGGCCTCGTCGGCTCGGTTCTGTCCCGTTTCGAGTCCAAGGGGCTCACGATCGTGGCCATGGAATTGCGGCGCCTCGACGCCGACACGCTGGCCCGCCACTACGAAGAGCACGTGGGCAAGGGCTTCTATGCCGACCTGGTGGCTTTCATGTCGCGCGGTCCGGTGGTCGCGCTCGTGCTCGAAGGTCCGGAGAACACCTGGGAGGTCGTGCGCACGATGATGGGCGCCACCAACCCGCGCACGGCCGCTCCGGGCACGATTCGTGGCGATCTGGGCATTCTTTTCACCGAAAACCTGGTTCATGGCAGCGATTCGTTGGAGTCGGCCGCCCGTGAGATCAGCATTTTCTTCCCCAATCTGTAACATTTCGGGGATACATCCGGCTCGCCGGCGCCGATCCGGCGCCGACCGTCGACCGGCTCTCGACAACGTAGGAGGCTCTGGCCATGGCCCGCAGTAACCCGCTGGCCCTCGGGCGCGACATAGCGATCGACCTCGGGACGGCCAACACCCTGATCTACGTGCGTGGTCAGGGCGTGGTTCTGAACGAGCCCTCGGTGGTGGCCCTCGACGTCGCCGATGGTCGTCCGGTCGCGGTGGGCGAGGAGGCCAAGCGCATGATGGGCCGCACCCCCGGGCACATTCGTGCGGTGCGACCCCTCAAAGACGGCGTCATCGCCGACTTCGAGGTCTGCGAGAAGATGCTGCGGTACTTCATCCAGCGGGTGCACAGCAGTCGATGGAGCAAGCCACGCATGGTCATCTGCGTGCCGTCCGGAATCACGGGTGTCGAGCAGCGCGCCGTGCAGGACGCCGCCGAGTACGCCGGGGCCCGCAAGCCGGTGCACATCATCGAAGAACCGATGGCGGCCGCCATCGGGGCCGATCTACCGGTGCACGAACCCAGCGGCAACATGATCGTCGACATCGGGGGCGGCACGACCGAAGTGGCCGTCATCTCCCTCGGCGGAATCGTGACGGCCCAGTCGTTGCGGGTCGCCGGTGACGAACTCGACGAAGCAGTGGTGGCGTTCCTGAAGAAAGAGTTCTCCCTGGCTGTCGGTGAGCGAACCGCCGAGGACATCAAGATCCAGATGGGATCGGCCTGGCCGTTCGCCGAGGAGATGAAGGCCGAGATCCGTGGTCGCGATCTCATCAGCGGTTTGCCCCGCACCATCACCTTGTCCACGGATCAGGTTCGCGAGGCGATCGCCGAACCGGTGGCCGCCATCGTGGATGCGGTCCGCACGACGCTCGACAAGACTCCGCCCGAATTGGCGGCCGACATCATGCACCAGGGAATCACGATCACCGGTGGTGGCGCCTTGCTGGCCGGCATCGATCGGCGTCTGGCCCACGAAACGGGTATGCCCATCAACATCGCGCCCGATCCCTTGTACTCGGTGGTCATCGGTTCGGGGCGCGCGCTCGAGAACATCGAGATGATGGGTGGATTCCTCTCCCAGAGCGGCGACTAGGAGCGAACGGTCCGATGCCGATCTACTCGGTCAGTCGTCGCCGAGCCGTGGCTCTGCTGGCCCTGACGTCGATCCTGCTGATCACTCTCGATCAGCAGGGCAACGGCATCGTGGGCGGTGCCCGCAACGTGTTCGGCTTCGTCTTCCATCCGGTGGAGGAGGCGACCCGAGTGGTCACGCGCCCCGTTCAGAACGCCTGGCGCGGTGTGACGAACTACGGCGATCTCGAAGCCGAGAACGAGCGTTTGCGCGATCAGTTGGACCAGCAGGAGGGTGCGTTTATCGCGGCCTTGGCGATCGTGCGCGATGCACAGGAGTTGTTGGCCCTCAACGGAATCGACAACCTCGCCGATGTCTCCTCGGTGACCGCACAGGTGATCGGCGGGACACCGTCCAATTTCTCCCAGACGGTCGAGATCAATCAGGGGTCCGATCGCGGATTGAAGGTGGGCATGGCCGTGGTCAACGCCGCCGGTTTGGTCGGCAAGGTCACCCAGGTGTTCGCGAACCGTTCGGTGGTGATGCTCTCGAGTGACGTGCAGTACGCCATCCCGGTGCAAATCGTGAACCAAGGCGAGGACCCCGCCACCACGACCACCACGACCACCACGACCACGACGACATCGACATCGACAACCACCTCGACATCGACGACCACCACGACGTCGTCCACGGTGCCGACGGCGACTCCGGCCGGTGGAGTCGATTCGGCCACGGCATCGTCGACCACTCCGGTGTCGTCCACGACCACCACGAGCGTCGACCTCAGTGGTGTCGACTTCGGGGCGTTGTCTCCGACCACCGTGGCCGTGTCCACCATCGCACCGGGTGCGTCGACCTCGGCGCCGACCACCACCATCGACATCAACAACTTGCCGTCGGTCGAGACGGGCATCTTCCGGGGTCGGGGCCCGGACAAGGCACCGGTGGTCGAGTTCATCGATCAGAACGCGCGCTTCGGCGAGGTTCGAGTGGGTGCACTCGTCATCACGTCGGGTGGGTCGAGCAGCTTGGCTCCCCGTGGAATCGTGGTCGGTCGGGTCATCAAGATCGTGGAGCGAACGGGCACCGCGGGTGCCGTGCTGGAAGTGCGCCTCACGGCGCGACTCAGCACGTTGAACTTCGTTCGAGTGCTCCTGTACCAACCGGTGGTGTCGGGCGGATGATCGACCTCGTCAATCGTCCCGGTGTCCGCTTGTTGATGGTCGGCCTTCCCGCGCTCGCGTTGCAGACGACGTTGTTGGCCGAACTGACCCCATTCGGGGTCGTCATGCAACTGATCCTGTGCATGTCGATCGGTGCCGGCGTGGCGTCGGGACCCGAAGGCGGTGCCTTCGCGGGATTCGTGCTCGGACTGATGTTCGATCTCGTGTTGACGTCACCATTGGGTCTGTCGGCACTGGTGTACGGATTGGCGGGTTACGTCGGTGGCTTCGCGTTCTCGGCGTCCCTGGCCAATCCGCGTTGGTTGAACGCCGTGACGTGCGCCGGATTGTCGGCGGCCGCCATGTTCGTCCAGCCGGTGGTGGCCAACTGGATCGGAGTCGAAGGCTGGATCTCGTCGCGCCTCGTGAAGGTGATGATCGTGGTCGCAGTGTTCAACGGAGTCGCCAGTTACGCGGTGGTTCCCGCGATGCGCTGGTGTCTTGCCGTGCGTCGACTGCAACGACTGGCTCCACCGTCGGAGGTCTTCTTGTGAGCGCGCATCGGGTGAAGCCCGCGCGGGTCACGAGGATGGCAGGCTGTTCCCATGGCAACTGATCGGCGGTCCTCGCGCCTGGTGGCCTTGGGTGTGGTGGCCACCGTGATCTTCACGGCTCTCGGCCTGCGTATGTGGTTCTTGCAAGTCGTCGACTCGACATCTCTCGAGCTGAAGGTGCAATCGAACAAGACGCGAACGGTGAAGTTGCTGCCCGAGCGCGGTCGTATCTTCGATCGCGAAGGTCGGATCCTGGCCGATAACGAACGCATCGTCACGGTGACCGTCGCGTGGGAGGCGATGCGGAACGACGACGATCGTTCGGAGCTGTTCGCGCGTCTGGCGCCGGTCCTCGACATGGAGGTCGAGGACATGGAGACGCGCTATGCCGGCCCGGTCGGATCCGATGGTGAACGCACGGGCTCGCGTTACAGTCCGTTGCTGCCGATGCCACTGAGGGAGAGCGTCAGCGAGGAGACCGTCGCTTACCTGCTCGAACGCTCCGAGGACTTCCCCGGAGTCGACGCAACGGTCCAATGGAAGCGCGAATATCCCTACGCCCCGTTGGCCGCGCACGTGGTTGGTTACCTCGGTGCCATCACCAAGAGCGACGCGGCTCAGTACAAGGACCTCGGGTACGACCTGAACGAACGTGTCGGTCAGTTCGGCGTGGAGAAGATATTCGAGCCGTACCTGAGAGGAACGCCGGGTTTCGTGCGCTACGAGGTCGATTCGCGTGGCGCGATCCTGCGCGTGGTCGAACGGGTCGAGCCCGTCCCGGGCAACGATCTGCAACTCGCGCTCGACCTCGATTACCAGCAGTTCGCGGAACAGGCCCTGGAGACGCAGTTGCGCTTGAACCGATTCATCGTCGCGTGCCAGGCCAAGGACGACAAGAAGCAGTTGATCAAGCCGCAGTTCCCGGAGTGCTCGAACCTGAAGGCCCCAGCCGGCTCGGTCGTCATGATGGACTACTCCAATGGCGAAGTTCTGGCACTGGCCAGTTACCCGACGTTCGACAACCGCTGGTTCAACTCGGGCATCTCGGGGGACAAGTTCGCTCAGATCTTCCCCAACACCAAGGACCCGGACCAGTCGTTGCTCGTGAACCGGGCCATCTCCGGTCAGTACAACCTGGGCTCCAGTTTCAAGCCCTTCGTGGCGTACGCCGCACTGGCCACCGGCCAGTTGCCTGGTGGGGCGAGTTACCGATACGTCGATCAGGGCTCGTACACGCTGGTCAGCATCGACCGCGATACGTGCCAAGTGGTGAAGTGCATTTATCGAAACGCCCTGTGCGGCGGTGGAAACTACGCCTGTCGCTACGGCGTGGTCACGGTCGAGGACGCACTCGCCGTGTCGACGGACACGTTCTTCTACAAGATCGGTGAGGAGATCTTCTCCGAACGAGGTGGGCAGCCGATTCTTCAGGAGGAGGTGCGCAAGTTCGGTTTCGGTTCGCGCACCGGCATCGATCTTCCCTACGAGTCCGCGGGTCGAGTGCCCGACAAGGAGAGCAAGCGCCAACTCGTCGAGGACGGTGTGTTGATGGAAGGCGAGAGTCCGAACTATCTCGTCGGAGACAACGTTCAGTTGTCGGTGGGTCAGGGACTGCTGGCGGCATCCCCGTTGCAATTGGCCCAGGCGTACGGAGCCTTGGGTAACGGAGGTGACGTCAACCGACCGCTGATCGCCTTGGCGCTCTTGTCGCCCAGCACCCCGAACTCCGAGCAGGTGGGCATGGCGGATCTGTCGCAGTCGACGGTGGTGCTGAACCTCGGATTGAAGAACACCATTCGCTCGCTGAACATTCCGCCCGACGTCCTCGATCCCATCGTGAAGGGTCTCACGCGGGTGATCACCGGTCCGGGAACCGACAACGGTTCGTACCACGCCACCACCGGTGAGCGGTTGTTCAAGAGCTATCCGTACGAGGATCTGCCGATCGCCGGCAAGACGGGAACGGCGCAAGGTGCGGCCAGCCTTCCGTGGAACGACTCGTCGGCCTTCGGGGCCTTCAGCCTCGATCCGACGCGCCCCATCGTGGTGTCGGCGTATCTCGAAAAAGCCGGCTACGGAGCCAAGGCCGCGGCTCCCGTGGTGAAGTGCATGTTCATGGCCGTCGCCGGCGCGGCCTCGATGGGTCCGGTCGTTCCGTCGAACCCGTTGAACACCGAGTCATTGGTGGCCGCACCCGAACGCCGACTGCCCAGTACCCGTTGTCTGGGTGGCGCGGCCTACGGAGGACGCGACTGATGTCTCTTCCGGTCATGAAGCGACGTCCGGACAGAGGACTCGGCTGCACCGGGGGACTGGGCTGATGTCTCTTCCGGTCATGAAGCGACGTCCGGACAGAGGGCTCGGCAACATACGTTCCAGTTTGGGATCCCCACAACGCAACATCGACTGGGTGTTGATCTCGACGGTGGTGATTCTGGCCGTTGTGGGGGCTTTCTCGATCTACAGCGCGACCTTCTGGAAGATCGACAGCGACCCGTACTGGTTCGCCACACGGCAGGTGGTCTTCCTCATCATCTCGGCGGTGACCCTGGCGGTCGTGATGTCGTTCGACTACACCTTGCTCAACGATCGGGCCTATTTCCTGTACGGCGTCTCGATCATCGCGTTGCTTCTCGTCTTGTCCGCTGGTGCGTTGCGTGGTGGGGCGCGACTGTCGTTCGATCTCGGGCCGATCTCCTTCCAGCCCGCCGAATTCGCCAAACCGGCGGTGCTCGTCGCGTTGGCCGCCTATTACAGCGAGTCGCGCGAGTCGATCATGAGCTACTCGCAGTTCATCACGGGCCTGTTGTTGGTCGGCGTGCCGGTGGCGCTCATCATCGTTCAGCCCGACCTGGGCTCGGCCTTCGTGATGATCGTCGGTGCCATCTGTGTCATGGTCATGGCCGGCGCGAAGTTGCGGTATCTCGCTCTGATCTCGATGCTCACGGTCGCGACGATCGCAGCGGCCATCGTCGCCGGCATCGTCGACCGCTACCAGTTGCGTCGTATCGAGGCGTTCATCAACCAGAACTCCACGGAGGAGAGCCTGCAGCAATACGTGTTCCAGGTGCGCTACGCCAAGCGCGCCGTGGCCACGGGCGGTTGGTTCGGTAAGGGATACCTCCAAGGGCCGTTGACGAACGGAAAGTTCATTCCCGTGCAGCAGAGCGATTTCATCTTCTCGGCCGTGGCCGAGCAGTTCGGTCTGCTCGGCGGGGGACTGGTGGTGGGCTTGTTCGGACTGATGTTGTTCCGGATCTGGCGTGTCGCCAACCTGGCCCGCGACGCCTTCGGTTCCTATCTCTGCGCGGGCATCTTCGGAATCATCCTCTGGCACGTCTTCCAGAACATCGGCATGACCATGGGCATCATGCCCGTGACCGGGGTTCCCCTGCCCTTCGTCAGTTACGGGGGGTCGTCGCTGATCGCCTTCGCCATCATGATCGGACTGGTCGAAAGCGTGCACATGCGGCGCCTCCGTTAGGCGGTTATCCACAGGCCGGGGGTCTCGCGGGCCGGGGTCGCCGGTACACTTCGGGGGTCATGTCATCCCTCTGGCCGCGGCTCGAACCGCTCCTTGCGAGGGTGCGCAAACCAGCCCGCTACATCGGCTGCGAGGACGGGGCAGCGTCGCCCCAGCACGGTCACGGCAAAGTGGCCTGGCTCCTCGCTTACCCCGATGTGTACGAGGTCGGCCTGCCCAATCAGGGCTTGCAGATCCTGTACGAGATCCTGAATGAGCGCCCCGACGCCGTCGCCGAGCGTACGTACGCGCCCTGGGTCGACCTCGAGGCGCTCATGCGCGAGCGAGGAATTCCGTTGTTCTCGGTCGACACGCACCGCTCCGCCGACGAGTTCGACATCCTGGCGTTCAACCTGTCCGCCGAGCTCGTGTACACGAACGTGCTGAACATGATCGATCTGGCCGGAAGTCCGGTGCGGGCCGCGGATCGCCGCCCCAGTGACCCCCTCGTCATCATCGGAGGCCACGCCGCGTTCAATCCCGAGCCCATGGCGGACTTCATCGACTGCGCCGTTCTCGGTGAGGGCGAAGAGGTCATCGGCGAGATCACCGAGATCGTGCGCGAGTGGAAAGCCTCGGGTCGCACGGAGGGTTCGCGCCACGCGGTGTTGCGCGAACTGTCCAAGGTTTCCGGCGTGTACGTGCCCTCGATGTACGAGGTGGCCTACGACGGCGATCGAGTGCGGGGCATCACTCCCGCGTACCCCGACGTGCCCGAACTGATCACCAAGCGCACCGTCTCCGATCTCGGCCAATGGCAGTACCCCAAGCGCCCCCTGGCACCGCTCACCGAGGTGGTCCACGATCGTTTGGCCGTCGAGGTCTTCCGGGGATGCACCCGTGGTTGTCGTTTCTGTCAGGCCGGCATGATCACCCGCCCGGTTCGTGAGCGCCCCGCCGAACAGGTGCGCACCATGATCACCGAGGGATTGAAGCGCACCGGCTACAACGAGGTCAGCCTGACGTCGTTGTCCACCGCCGACTTCAGCGGCATCGAATCCGTGGTCACGTCCGTGGTTCCCGATCCGACCGCCTGCGGTGCACCCACGGTCAGCCTTCCGTCTCTTCGCGTGGACGCGTTCACCGTTGGTTTGGCGGCCAAAGTGGCCAGCGGACGTCGCAGTGGCCTCACCTTCGCGCCTGAGGCGGGCACCTGGCGCCTGCGCACCGTGATCAACAAGCTCATCACCGAAGAGGACCTGTACGGCGCCGTCGAATCGGCGTTCTCGTCGGGATGGTCGCGCATGAAGTTGTACTTCCTCACCGGACTTCCCACCGAGACCGACGTCGACACCGAGGGCATCGTCGACCTGGCCGCGGGCTGCGTGTCGATCGGCAAGAAGTACACGAACCGTGCCAGCGTGACCGTGAGCGTGGGCGGATTCGTTCCCAAGGCGCACACACCGTTCCAATGGTTCGGACAGAACGGTGTTCCCGAATTGCGGCGCAAGATCGGTCTCGTGCGCGAGGCGGCCGGACGCGCCAAGGGGGTGCACGTGAAGTGGCACGACCCGGCGGCGACGTTGGCCGAGGGCATCGCCAGCCGCGGTGATCGTCGCGTCGGCGCGGTCATCGAACGCGTGTGGCGCGAGGGCGGGGTTTTCCAGGAGTGGTCCGAGTTCTTCGTGCTCGATCGTTGGCTCGATGCCATGGCCGCCGAGGGCCTCTCGTCCGATTGGTTCGTCACGCGGCATCGCGACGAGAACGAGGTGTTCCCGTGGCACCATCTGTCGGCTGGTTTGCACCATGATTTCCTGTGGCAGGACTGGCGTTCGGCATTGGCCGAGGCCGGCCTCGAGGACTGCCGTTGGACCCCGTGTTACGACTGTGGTGTGTGCACCGGCGACGGCCTCGAGCACATCGTCGCCTCACCCGTGGCACCCGCGGGTGGCAGTCAAGGAACGGGCCAGAACCTGGCGCTGGGTGGCTCGGTGCCCATCAGCCTGCGACCGAAGTCGATGGTGACCTCGTGAAGGCCCGCATCAGCTACTCCAAGTTGGGCAAGATCCGTTTCACGGGTCACCGCGACGTGGCGCGCATCTGGGAGCGCAGCTTGCGCAAAGCCGAGGTTCCCGTCGCCATGTCGACGGGGTTCACGCCACGTCTCAAGATGGCCTTCGGTCTCGCTCTTCCCACCGGAGCCGAGTCATTGGTCGAGTTGTTGGACGTCACTTTCGCGGACGGTTCGGGCGTGGGGGCCGACGAGTTCGACGAGATCGCTCGGCGCATCGACACGAGTTTGCCCGTCGGCATGGCGGTCACCGGGATTCGCGAGTGCGCCCCCTCGGAGGCCTCGTTGCAAGAGGACGTGGTGGCCACGACATGGGTGATGGCCATCGACGCCTCGGACGTCGGCGATCGGATCGATCGGATCAACCAGTCGAACGAGGTGTGGCTCGAACGCGAGCGCAAGGGCGAAACCCGTCGCGACGACATTCGGGCCGGCATTTTGCAGCTCGGGTTCCTCGCACCGGAGCACTCCGAGGTTCTCCCGTCACGGTGGCTGGGTGAGTCCCGTGGCGTCGTCATCGAAGCAGTTCTCACCACCGCCGGCCGCGGAATTCGGCCGACCGAGTTAGTCGAAGCCCTGGTGCCCGGATGTGAGCCGTGGAACCACCTCACCCGGGTGCTCCGAATCAACCAATGGATTGAGCGGGACGGAGAGCGCGTGGACGTGCTCTCGGCCCGCCCTGCGCACCCTCAGGTGTGCGCATGAGAAAGGAACAGCAACATGTCCGACAGCCCCGAGACCCCCGACACCCACGATTCACCCGACAGGTTCGACGCGCCTGAGCCGTCCGTCTCGGCGGCCGCTGAGAACGGTGACACCACCAGCGGCACCACCGAGGGCACGCCCGCGGCGGCACGCAAGAAGCGCCGTCGTGGTTCGCGTGGCGGACGCAATCGTCCTCGTCCGCAAGGTGCTTCGGCGTCCACGAGCGATCATGACGATGAACATGACGATGAACACGACGACGAAGACGATGACGACGCCGCCGCCGTCGTGGCGAGTGCGGAGAATCCCGGGGGAGGCGCCAATCCCTCGGAGTTGCCCGAGCGCCTGAGCGAGGGTCGTCCCTCGCCCGAGGCGGCCGCGCGTGCGGTGGTTCAGCGACCCAAGATCGGCGACACCCGCCCGGCTCCGCCGTCGGGTCCCGCGGTGACCATGCCCGGAGGAACCCGCGCCGGTGCTCCCCATCCCGGCCGCGCCAAGAGCACGAAGGGCCCCAAAGCCTCATCGGGCAACGCGGCGAACCCGGCCCCGTCGACGACTCCGGCCCCGGGGTCGAGCGACCCGGCGGGCTCCGAAGGCGGGGCACGCAAGAAGCGTCGTCGTAACGGCCGGGGTCGTGGGTCGGGATCCGAGGAGCGTGGCACCGCTCGCTCGACCGATGCCGACGTGGTGGAGCGACGTCGGGGTCGCGAACGCAACGGACGTCCCATCGGCCGCCACTTCATGTGCGTTCAGGTGCGACCCAATCTCACCCAGGTCGCGGTGCTGGAGGGTCGCAGCCTCATCGAGCACTACGTCAGTCGTCCGGCCGACGACGTGGCCCAGATTCACGGGAACATCTACGTCGGCAAGGTGCAGAACGTGTTGCCGGGAATGGAAGCGGCTTTCGTCGACATCGGAACCCCCAAGAACGCGGTTCTGTATCGCGGTGACGTGCAGTACGACGCCGAGGACATCGTCGACAGTCAGCCGCGTATCGAACAGATCCTCCGGGGCAAGCAGCTGATCGTGTGTCAGGTCACGAAGAACCCCATCGGGGTGAAGGGGGCGCGTCTGACCCAGGAGGTGTCGTTGCCCGGTCGTTTCGTGGTGTTGATCCCGAACTCCAAGACCTACGGCATCTCGAAGCGTCTGCCCGATGCCGAACGCAAGCGCCTGCGCAGCATCCTCGATCGGGTGAAGCCCGCCGAACACGGTTTGATCGTTCGTACCGCGGCCGAAACGGCCACCGAACACGAACTGCGCGCCGACATGACTCGTTTGGTCGAACAATGGAACGCCATCGAGGCCAAGGCTCAGAAGGCCAACGGCCCGACGTTGCTGTATCGCGAACCTCCGTTGGCGGTGCGTGTCATCCGCGAAGAGTTCAACAGCGACTATCGAGGGGTCGTCATCGACGATCGCCAATTGTTCGAGGACGTTCGCGACTACGTGCAGGCGTTCAACCCGGAATTGGCCGATCGTGTGGAGTATTTCGACGCCGCCGCCGAAGGTCTGCCGATCTTCGAGAAGCATCATGTCCACGAGCAGATTCACAAGGCTCTCGATCGCAAGGTGTGGTTGCCCTCGGGCGGGTCGTTGATCATCGAGCACACCGAGGCCCTCACGGTCATCGACGTCAACACGGGCCGCAACGTGGGCACCTCCAACCTGGAGGCCACCGTCTTCCAGAACAATCTGGAGGCGGCCGAGGAGGTGGCCCACCAACTGCGACTGCGTGACATCGGTGGAATCATCGTGATCGACTTCATCGACATGGAGATCAAGGAGAACCGCCGCAAGGTGGTGGACGCGTTCCGTTCGGCCTTGTCCCGGGACAAGACCCGAACCCAGGTGTTCGACATCTCCGAATTGGGTCTGGTCGAGATGACGCGCAAGCGGATCGGGGAGGGCCTGCTCACGAGCTTCGCCGGACAATGCCCGGACTGCCAGGGGCGCGGTGTGCAGGTGAATCACGATCTCTTGCTCTGATCGGGCAAGAGATCCGGAACGGGCGTTGGATGCCCGTATTCCGGCAGGTAGAGTCGCCATTCGCTATGTACGCAGTGATCGCAACCGGTGGCAAGCAGGTCCGTGTGACCGAGGGCCAGCAAGTGCATGTTGAACTCCTCGGCGCCGAACAAGGCTCCACGGTGAACTTCACGCCCGTGCTGGTCGTCGACGGCGACACTGTTCTGGCCACACCCACCCAACTCGCCGGCACCAAGGTCTCGGGGCGCATCGTCGGCTCGGCCGTGGGGCCCAAGATCGACGGCTTCACCTACAAGCGTCGCACCAACCAGCGTCGCCGTTACGGTCACCGTCAGCACTATCAGGTGGTCGAGATCACCTCCATCGCGAAAGGCTGAGACATGTCGAAGACAAAGGGCGGCGGCTCAACCCGCAACGGTCGTGACTCCAACGCACAGCGCCTCGGCGTGAAGGCTTTCGCCGGCACCAGCATCACCGCCGGCACCATCGTGATCCGCCAGCGCGGCACCAAGTTCCATCCCGGCAAGAACGTCGGTCGCGGTGGCGACGACACGCTCTTCGCCTTGGTCGATGGTGTGGTGAAGTTCGGTGAGCGCAAGGGACGTCGCGTGATCGACGTCATTCCCGCCGACTGACGATTTTCGCGACGCTCAAACGTCGATACCGCGCGGCAAGCGGCTGGCGTCCCATCCGAGTACCGCCATTCCCTGACGACAGGCGAACCGATCGGTCATGCCCGCGACGTAACTGACGGCGGCGAAGCGCGCCGCGTCGGACCCGGCGTCCAGGTTCTCGCCCGCGGGCAACAACGTCGGCGTGGTGGTGTAGCGCTCGACCAGGGCCCGCAAGAGATCGATGACGGCGTGGGCTTGGGCTTTGCTCTCGGGCCGCAGGTACACCTGCTCGTAGTTGAAGCGACGGAACTCGGCCAAGGCTTCGGCGATGGCGGGCTCCATTCCGATCCGTCCGGTGTTCATGGCGGCACGGATCATGGAGGTGATGAAGGCGCTCAATTGGGAGCCGCGCGTCGTGCCGCACCGTGACGTCACGAGGGCGGGCAAGTGCTCCGCGCTGACGATGCCGGTGTCGACGGCGTCCTCGAAGTCGTGGCACACGTAGGCGATGCGGTCGGCCCAACTGACGACCTCGCCCTCGGGGGTGCCCGGTGCGGGGCGACTCCACGAATGATTCCGGATGCCGTCCAATGTCTGGCGACACAAGTTGAGATGACTCAACGTGACGTCGGCGCCCCAAACCGCGTGATCGAAACCATCGGCGACGTACGGGGCCAACGCGTCCTCGGATGCGTGACCTCCCGGGCCGTGCCCACAATCGTGACCGAGAGCGATGGCCTCGGTGAGAGCCACGTTGAGTCCCAACGGCCGCGCGACCGCCACGGCGACCTGGGCGACCTCGAGAGCGTGCGTCAACCGCGTTCGTTGGTGATCGTCGGGAAAGACGAACACCTGGGTCTTGCCCGCGAGACGACGGAAAGCGGGCGCGTGCAGGATGCGGTCGCGATCGCGTTCGAAGCACGTGCGGAACTCGTCGGGCTCCTCGGGGCGTTCGCGGTCGCCGGCCCCCACCGCGCGGGTGGCGAGTCGACTGAGCATGGAGTCCTCGGTATCCTCCCGCGCCTCGCGGGGAACGGTGGAGGTCTCGCCGGTTCCGGCCCACGAATCGGCGTGCGCGAGCGTGATTCCCTCGGCGGAGTCGGATCCGGACATGGTGCTCGCCCAACGCTCGGCTCGCTCTTGCATGTCGCGGTCGGGCTCGTTCACGTTTCCACGATACGACACCGCTGTGGCGTCGATGCGGCGACGATGCTCACCGGCAAACACCGTTTCGGATCGGTAGCGTGAGCGTCGAGGTCGTCCCATGAGTCAGTTCGTCGATGAGTGCCAGTTGAACGTGAAAGCCGGCGATGGTGGGGCCGGATGCGTGTCGTTCCGTCGCGAGGGCCCCGTGGCCATGGGCGGACCCAACGGTGGCGACGGCGGGCGAGGGGGCGACATCTGGTTGGTCGCCGACCGCAACGTGGCCTCGCTCCTGGCTTTTCGCGACCACCCGCACCGCATCGGCGGCAACGGCGTGCACGGCATGGGCAAGGACCAGCACGGCAAGCGCGGCGAGACGCTCGAGGTGAAGGTGCCCGAGGGCACCGTGGTGCGCGACATGTACACCGGTGAGGTGCTGGCCGATCTCGTGGATTCGGGCGACCGGTGGCTGGCCGCCCACGGTGGTCGTGGTGGCCGCGGCAACGCCCGATTCCTCACCAACCGTCGCCGGGCTCCCTCGTTCGCCGAACAGGGAGAGCACGGCGAGGAGCGCTGGCTGAAGCTCGAACTGAAGTTGATGGCCGACGTGGCCCTCGTCGGATTCCCGAACGCCGGCAAGAGCACGCTCATCTCGGTGATCTCGGCGGCCAAACCCAAGATCGCCGCCTACCCGTTCACCACCCTCGAGCCGAACCTCGGCGTGGTTCGACTCGACGGCAACACCGAGTTCGTGGTGGCCGACATCCCCGGCCTCATCGAGGGAGCCTCGGAGGGCAAGGGTCTTGGTCACCGATTCCTGCGTCACATCGAGCGCGCGCGCGTCCTGTGCGTGCTGATCGACCTGGCGCCGGTCGACGACACCTCACCGTCGGAGCAACTGGAGATCCTGTTGCGCGAGTTGGAGTCGTACGACCCCTCGCTGTTGGCGCGCCCGCGGGTGATCGTGGGTACGAAGACGGATTCGGCGACCGAGGACATGATCGCCGCGTGGGACGGAATGATGATCTCGTCGGTGACCAATCAGGGAGTGCGCGAACTGGTCGGACGTTTGGCCAGTTTGGTGCACGACGCCCGACAGGAGCAGCCGGTCACCGAGGGGCGGGTCATCTTGAAGCCCGAGTCCGACGGGGCCTGGGTCGAACGACTCGCCACCGGTGGCTTCCGGGTGCATGGTCGAAAGGCCGAGCGGGCCGTGCACCTCAACGACGTGACGACGCCCGAGGCGATGACCTACATCGAGGAGCGCCTGAAGAAACTGGGTGTGCCGCGATTGTTGGCGCGTGCGGGAGCCCGCCAAGGTGACGTGGTCTGGATCGCCGACTTCTCGTTCGACTATTCGCCCGACAACTGATCGGCCCAACCGGTACCGTCCTCGTCATGCGCATCGTGGCCAAGATCGGAAGTTCGTCGCTCACCGACGACCTCGGGGTCATCGACCGGGCCATCATCGCCGACGTCTGTCGCCAGATCGCCCGTTTGCGTTCGCAGGGACACGAGGTGGTCCTGGTCACCTCCGGAGCGGTGTCGGCCGGGGTCTCGGCGCTTGGTCTCTCCGAACGACCGACCGACATGCGCACGCTGCAGGCCTTGGCGGCGGCGGGTCAGAGTCGTTTGATGGAGGTGTACAACTCCGAGTTCGCCGGTCATTCGTTGGTGGCCGCCCAAGTGTTGCTGGTTCCCCATGACTTCATCGATCGCACCCAGTACCTGCACGCTCGCAGCACGCTCGAGCGACTGCTCGAATTGGGATGCGTGCCGGTGGTGAACGAGAACGACGCCATCGCGAACGACGAGATCCGTTTCGGCGACAACGACCACATCTCCGCTCTGCTGTCGCACTTGTTGGGAGCGGACCTGCTGATCCTGCTCACCGACACCGAGGGGCTCTACACGAACGATCCGCGGGTCGATTCCTCGGCCACGCTCATCACCGACGTTCACGAGAGCGACCCCCTCATGAGCGTCTCGGCTGGTGCTACGGGATCGAATCGCGGAAGTGGAGGAATGGCCTCCAAGCTGTCGGCGGCGCGCATCGCCTCGTGGTCCGGAATCCGTGCCGTCATTGCTCGGGCCACCATCGTCGACGTGCTCGAGGTGGTCACGAACGCCGCGGTCTCGGGAACATCGGGCGTCGGAACCACCTTCCACGGATCCGATCGGGCCCTGTCGGCCCGTCAATTGTGGGTGGCTTTCGCCAGCGAGGTGCGCGGGGCCGTGACCATCGATGACGGGGCCGCCGCGGCGTTGCTCAAGGGGACGGTCTCGCTGTTGCCCGCCGGGGTGGTGGCGGTGGATGGTTCCTTCGAGTCCGGGGAGACCGTCGACATTCGCCGTACCGACGGCACGGTTCTGGCCCGTGGACTGGCCATGATGTCGGCCGCACAGGCTCGCACGGCGCGAGGTCGGCGGAGTTCCGAACTCGACGACGATTCGCCGTCGGTCGTCGTGCACCGCGACGAATTGGTGCTATTGCCCCGCTGAGCCGGCACGCAACGAACGCACGCGGTCGCGCACGACGCGCAGGTGTTCGATCTCGGGCGCCCGCAACACGGTGAGCGCACCGATGTAGGTGAGCACACCGACCGCCGAACCCACCACCACCTTGACGACGGCACCTCCACCGGAGTTCGCGCCGATGGGCCGAAGTACGACCCACATCACGACGCCCATGCTGGCGGCGGCGATCACCAAACGGGCCAATCCCGACAGAACGTCGAGAGCCGAGAAACCGCGAACCTTCACCTTCAAGACGTACAGAGCGGCGACGGCGGCGACGACGTAGGAAACCGAGAACGCGATGCCCAGTCCGAGCACGTCGTAGGCGGGGGACAAGGCGAAGGCCAGGATGATGTTGAGAACGTTCTGGAAGCAATTGATGACGAACGGGGTGCGGGTGTCCTGGTGCGCGTAGAAGCCTCGAAGCGCGAAGAGGTAGATGGAGTATCCGACGAGTCCGAGGGCGAGACCCGCCAGAGCCCGCGCGGTGGTGTCGGCGGCGGCGGCATCGAACTCGCCGTGCTGCAACAGCAGACCTATGACGGGACGAGCCAACACGAGGAACGCGAAAGCGGCCGGGAAAGTGAGCAAGCCGACCAAACGAATGCCCAGATTGGTGCGTTCGATGAACGCGGTCTTGTCCCGTCGCGACACGGCCCGAGCCATTTCGGGAATGAAGGTGGTGGCGATGCTCATCGCCAGAAGTCCGTGCGGGAAATAGAAGAAGGTCGAGGCCTTGGCGAAGGCGTCCTGACCCCCCGAGCCCGGTTCGGCGAGGTTCTTCACCACGATGACGGTCAGCTGGTTGGCCATGACGTAGCCGAACGTCCAACCCGACAGAGCGATCAGCCGTTTCACCGCCGGATGGCGAGGTTGGAATCGGAATCGTAGGTTCAACCCGGCGCGGTGAATGGCCGGAAGGAGGACCAGGGCCTGCAGAGCGATGCCGCCGGTGGCCCCGAGTCCGAGCAGCCAGCGGAAGGACGGACTGTTGAGCACCTCGGCCAACGGGATTCCGTCGTCGGGGTGATGAAGGAGGATCGGCACGTAGAGCAACGTGCAGATGATGACGATGTTGGCCAGCACCGGTGACCACGCCGCGGCGAAGAATCGTCGTTGCGCGTTGAGCAGCGAGCCGAGCAGTGCGGACACTCCGTAGAAGAAGATCTGCAACAGGAAGATGCGCGTGAGGGCCGTGCCCACGGTACGGAACTGGTTGACGTCGAGGCCGTCGGCGGGATTGAGCGAGAAGACGCGGAAGACCCACGGTGCGAAGAACGTGGCGATGGCGGTGAGTGCCGCGAGTGCGACGATGGCGGTGCCGACGACCGCTTCGGCGGACTCGCGGTCGTCCTTCTCGAGCATCCGGCTGAACATGGGAACGAGCGCGGCCGAGAGCACGCCTCCGAGGAGAAGCTCGTAGACGGCGTTGGGGGAGTTGTTCGCTCCGTCGTAGGCGTCGGCCAAGGCGGTCTGGCCGATCACGACACCGAAGACGATCACCCGCAACATGCCCGTGAAGCGCGACAGGCCGGTGCCGAGGGCCACGATGGCGTTGCTACGCAGAATGTGGCTCATTCCGTCGTGCTCGTCACGCCGAACGTCACGGTGCTCGTCACGCCGAACGTCACGGTGCTCGTCACGCCGAACGTCACGGTGCTCGTCACGCGCCGTGGCGTCCGTTCCGGTGGGAGTGTCCGCGTCATCGTCGGCGTCGAGCGCGACGATTCGGGTGTCTTCTGGCTCCGTGTCCCCCACGGCTATCAGATTAGGTCCCCGAATGCGCCGCGAACTCGTCGTTGCGCGCTCCCGAACTGGTGACCGGTTCGATGGGGACAGTAGGGTGACTCCAATGGCTCCCCGTTTCACATCGGTTCAACAAGTTCGCGACGGTTTGCGTGACGTCAACTACCTCGCCGATGACGGCATCGCCGGGGTGGCGTTCCTCGCGGACCGACTCGCCAAGCCGATCCTGGTCGAGGGTCCGGCGGGAACCGGAAAGACCCAGCTGGCCAAGAGCATCGCCGACATGACCGGGGCCCGGTTGATCCGTCTGCAGTGCTACGAGGGTCTCGACGAGTCCAAGGCCCTCTACGAGTGGAACTACAAGAAGCAGCTCCTGCGGATCCAAGCCGACAAGAACAGCGACGGTTGGAGCGAGATCCACGACGACATCTTCAGTCGCGAGTTCCTCCTGACGCGTCCGCTGCTCGAGGCCATCAGCGCCCCCGACCCGGTGGTGTTGCTGATCGACGAGGTCGACCGCGTCGAAGTGGAGACCGAAGCGCTCCTGCTCGAGATCCTGTCGGAATACCAGGTGTCCATCCCCGAACTGGGAACCATCACGGCCACCCAGATTCCAATGGTGTTCCTGACGTCCAACAACACTCGCGAACTCTCCGAGGCCTTGAAGCGACGTTGTCTCTACCTGCACGTCGATTACCCGTCGATGGAACGCGAGAAGGAGATCGTGCTCACCAAGGTCGAGGGCATCACCGAGAATCTGGCCGATCAGGTCGCTCGCATCGTGCGCAGCATCCGCCAGCTCGATCTCAAGAAGTCCCCGAGCGTCAGCGAGACCCTCGACTGGGCGCGCACCATCATGTTGCTGAACATCGAGACCATCGACGCTCAGGTCGCCAAGGACACCTTGCACGTTCTGCTGAAGTACCAGACGGACATCGCCAAGGCCGCCAAGGAACTGTCCGTCGACCTCGTCTGAGGCCAGGACCGCCACCGTGCTCGACCTTCTCGCCGGCTTCGTCACCGAGCTCCGCAATGCCGGGCTCCCGGTGTCGTTGACCGAGAACCTCGACGCCATGGAGGCGGTGCAACACATCCCGATCGAGGACCGTGACGCGTTCAAGTACGCGTTGGGGGCGACGTTGGTGAAGAACAGTTCGCACTGGCGCTCGTTCGAAACCGTATTCGAGGTCTACTTCTCGATGCGGGGTCCGGAGTACAAGTTGGTCGAGGGGTCCGAGGACGAACTCGAGCAGATGTGGCGCGAGATGCAGGAGCAGATGAAGGAGGGTGACGGTCGGGGCTCCTCGGGCGGAATGGACGCCCTCACGCCCGAAGAGATCGCCCAGATGTTGATGCAGGCCCTCCTGAACGGTGATCAGGCCCTCATGCGCGCCTTGGCCAAGCAGTCGGTCCAACGTTTCGCCGGAATGGAGCCCGGACGTCCGGTGGGCGGAACGTACTACCTGTACCGAACCCTGCGGAACCTCGATCTCGAGGGCATGCTGCAAAAGCTGATGGATGCCAGCCGTCAGGAGGTCGGGGGAGAACTCACCGCGCTCGAGGAGCGTCTCGAGAAGGACGAGTACGAGAGTCGCATCGAGCAGTTCAAGAAAGAGATCGAGGCCGAGATTCGTCGACGTTTGGTCGCCGATCGTGGCGCCGAGGCGATGGCCAAGACGTTGCGCAAGCCGTTACCGGAAGACGTCGAGTTCATGCACGCCAGTCGTGACGAGATGCAGGCCCTGAAGAAGTCTTTGTATCCCCTCACCCGCAAACTGGCCGCGCGCTTGGCCCGAAAGCGCCGACACGGTCGCAAGGGCCCGCTCGATTTCCGCAACACCGTGCGACACTCGTTGTCCTACGGAGGCACCCCGGCCGAGCCGAAGTTCAAGTATCCGCGGCCGGCCAAGCCCGAATTGATGGTGGTGGCCGACATCTCGGGCAGCGTCGCGGCCTTCGCTCGTTTCACGTTGATGTTGGTGTACGCGATCCAGAACCAGTTCTCCAAGGTGCGCTCGTTCGTCTTCATCGACGGCATCGACGAGGTGACGGATTTCTTCAAGGGCACCGAGGACATCAGTGAGGCCATCCATCGCGTCAACACCGAGGCCGACGTGGTGTGGGTCGACGGACACAGCGATTATGGCCACGCTTTCGAGGTGTTCTGGGAGAAGTACGGCAAGGATGTTGGCCCCAAGACCACGGTGCTCTTCCTGGGTGACGCGCGCAACAACTATCACGCGTCGCAAGCGTGGGTCATCAAGGAGATTCGTCAGAAGGCCCGCCAGGTGTACTGGCTGAATCCCGAGCCGCGCTCGTATTGGAACACCGGTGACTCGATCGTCGGCGAATACGGCGCGCACACCGACGGCACCTACGAATGTCGCAACTTGCGGCAGTTGGAAGCGTTCGTCGAGAAGTTGGTGTGAGCCGGTGACGCGTCTGATCTTCGTGCGACACGGCGAGTCGCAGGTGACCGTGAAGCGAGTGGTTGGCGGACCACGCAGTTGCGTCGGGCTGTCCGATCTGGGTCGTCGACAGTCCGAACGTCTCCGTGATCGTTGGGCGACGCACCCCGAGATGGATGCCGATGCGGTGTTCGCCAGTCACTATCCCCGGGCTCGCGAGACGGCTCAGATCGTTTTGCCCGCGCTCGGGCACAGCGAGATCCTCGAAGAAGCCGGACTGGGCGAACATGATCCGGGTCCCATCTGCGACGGTCTCACCTACGACGAGTTCGAGCGGCGTTTCGGTGACCCGGATTGGGAGAACGATCCTCACGGAGAGACCTTCCCCGGTGGAGAGAGCATCGCCGCGTTCCAACTGCGGGTGGGTGACGCCGTGCGTGGTTTGCTGGATCGCTACCCCGGGGGACGCATCGTCGTCTTCTGCCACGGCGGTGTCATCGACACGGTCCTGCGTCAATCGTTGCGCACCTCCGGCACGGGTATCTTCGAGGTATGGACCAAGAACACCTCGATCACCGAGGTCGAACTGGTGAAGCCCGGTCGTTGGCGACTCATTCGTTACAACGATGCGGCGCACCTGGCCGGTTTGCCGGCGTCCACGAACGCACATTGACCTCGTGGTGTCGCGCGTCGAGCTCGGAGCGCGCCCGATGATCGACGTTCTGGTGGTGGGTGCCGGTTCCGCGGGATGCGTTCTCGCCGATCGGTTGTCGGCCCAAGGTCTGTCGGTGTGCGTCGTGGAGGCGGGTCCCGATTTGCGGTCGGACACCACGCCCGCATCGATCAGGGGTGATTCGTTCTACGACGCATTGGCCGAGCCCGGGCGCACCCACGCTGAACTTCTGGCGCGTCGGTCCGGGGGTCAGACGCCTCGCGCCTACGCCCGCGGTCGGGGAGTGGGCGGTTCGTCGGCGGTGAACGCCATGCTCGCACTGTGGGGAGAGATGGGCGACTACGACGCGTGGGAGCGGGATCACGGGTGCGTCGGGTGGGGTTGGTCGAACGTCGAGCAGTACTTCCGGCGTCTCGAGGTTCCACTTCATCGCGCCGCACCCGAAGGACCCGAATCGGTGTCAGGGGCGCTGGTGGATGCCTGTGTGATGAACGGCTGGTCGTTGCACCGCGGGCCGTACCCGCTATCGGGCGTCCCCGCCGACGCGGGACCGGCGATGCTGACGCGCGACGCGAGTGGACGACGGGTCACGGTCGCCGATGTCCACCTGGAGCGGGCGCGTCGTCGCGACAAGGTGGAAGTGCGAACCCATGCCGTGGTCGATCGTGTGATGATCGAACATGGTCGGGCCGTGGGCGTGCTCTTGGTGGATGGAACGGAGATCGGAGCGCGCGAGGTCGTGTTGGCCGCCGGAGCCATTCATTCGCCGACGATCCTGTTGCGCAGCGGCATCGAGCGTCCCGGGATCGGCGCGGGGTTGCAGGACCATCCGTCGGCGTCGATCACGGTGGCGTTGAAGGATCCGCGGGATCCGCACTCGTTGGCCGTGTCGGCGGTGGCCCGTTTCAGCAGTGGACGCCACGCCGCGGACCTGCAGCTCCTGCCCATCAATCATCTCGGCCCCGATGCCGTCGGGTACGGAGCGATCAACGTGGCCCTCATGAAGGTGTCGTCGCGGGGAACGGTGCGTTTGGACCCGCGAGATCCCTTGGCCGAGCCGATCGTCGACTTCGATCTGCTCTCGACCGACGAGGACCTGGAATCGCTGACGGTCGGAATCGGAGTGTTGCTGGATCTGCTGGATTCACCGCCGGTGTCGGCGATGGCCGGTCAGTTCTACGTCGACGATCGTGGCACTCCGCTGGCCGACGTCACCGCCTCATCGGACGCCGTGCGCGAGTGGTTGAGGGTGTCCACGGGGGACTACGTCCACGCCGCCGGCACGTGCGCGATGGGCGACCCCCGGGCGCCGGGGACCGTCGTGGATCCGAGCGCTCGGGTGGTCGGAGTCGCGGGATTGCGGGTCTGCGACGCCTCCATCTTTCCCCGTCTGCCCCGAGCCAACACCCACCTCCCGGTGATGATGGCGGCCGAATTGGTCGCCGATCGCTGGTAGCTGGCTTCCTGCCACACCCCCGTGGCACGGTGAGGCCATGAGCAGCTTCCCGCGACGCATCCCCGTCCAATCGTCCGATTCCGTCGACGAGGTGGAACCCGCCGACGCGCTCGTGATCGATTGCGACACGTGCGTCATGCACGAGTCCGACGCCTGCGCCGATTGCGTGATGTCGTTCCTGTTGGATCACGAACCGACCTCGACGACGGCGGTCATCCTCGACTTGAACGAGATTCGTGCCCTGAAGGCGCTCGGTGAGGCGGGTTTGGTGCCTACGCTTCGTCACCGTGCCTCCGGATGATCACAACCTCCGTTCGGAACCGGTGCCGGCCGAGTACGCCGCATCGATCATCGAGATGGCGCGGGAATTGGGTCTGGACCGCGTCGGTTTCACCGATGCGACGGTTCTCGAGCGGGCCCGAGTCGCCCTTCACGATCGGGTCGACCGTGGGTTGTCCGACACCATGGGCTTCACGTTTCGTAACCCGGAGCGTTCCACCGATCCGCGACGAGCGGTCGACGGTGCGCGCTCGGTCATCGTGGCCGCCCGCAGCTACAACGTGCCCGACGAGGAACCGCCCACCCATCTGAGCGCCACCGTCGCTCGCTACGCCCGCATCGATCAGTACACGCCCTTGCGTCAGGCCTTGCAGAAGATCGCGCTTCGACTCCGCGCCGACGGGCATCGCGCGGTGGTCTTCGCCGACGAGAACGACCTCGTCGATCGTGAGGTGGCACATCGCGCCGGCCTCGGTTGGTTCGGCAAGAACGCGAACTTGTTGTTGCCCGGCGCGGGAAGTTTCTTCAGTCTGGGTTCGATCGTCACCACCGCCGAGTTCGCTCCGGCGACCCAACCGGCGCCCGACGGTTGTGGAACGTGCCGTCTTTGCATCGATGCCTGTCCCACCGCGGCCATCGTCGACATCGGGGTGGTCGACGCCCGTCGTTGCCTGGCCTGGTTGGTGCAGAAGCCGGGCGTCTTCCCCGTGGAGTTCCGGGAGTCCCTGGGCGATCGCATCTACGGCTGTGACGACTGTCAGAGCACGTGTCCGCCCAACGTGAGGTTGGCACCGCGACATCGCCCGCGCGACGCCGCCGAACTGCCGGTCGCAATCGGGCCGGGGCAGCACGTGGATCTGCTCGAGATCCTGCGCGTCGACGACGACCGTTTGATCGAGTTGTACGGACGTTGGTACCTGGCCGATCGCGACCCGATGTGGTTGCGACGCAACGCCCTCATCATCCTGGGCAATGTGGCACCCGTCCCCGTGGATGACTCGGTTCGGTCGTTGCTGCGCCACTACCTTGGAAGTGATGTCCCGATCCTGCGCGCCCATGCCCTGTGGGTGGCGAGGAGGCTCGGGCTCGACGACCTGGCCGACTCCGTGCGCGACGATCCCGACGTCGTGGTCCGTGCCGAGTGGCTCGGCCCGGTGAATCCGAGATGAGTGTCGCGTGAAGCATCTGTTGGTCACCAACGATTTTCCGCCCAAGATCGGTGGTATCCAGTCGTTGTTGTGGGAGTGGTGGCGTCGTTTGCCACCCGAGTCCTTCGCGGTGTTGACCAGTCCGTACGAGGGGGCCGCCGAGTTCGACGCCGCCCAAGCGTTCCAGATCGAGCGCACCCGCGAACCGGTGTTGTTGCCGCAGCCGTTCATGGTGCGGCGCATCAACGAGATGGCCGAACGCGTCGGCGCCGAACGGGTGGTGCTGGACCCCGCGATTCCGCTCGGCCTGGTCGGCCCGTGGATCGATCGCCCCTACGACGTGGTGTTGCACGGAGCCGAAGTGACGGTCCCGGGACGCTTGCCGGGTTCCAAGCAACTTCTCGGGCGGGTGTTGCGCGGAGCACGGCACGTGATCGCCGCGGGTGGCTACCCGGCCAGCGAGGCCGAGCACGCGGCGGGACGTGAACTGCCGATGACGGTGGTACCTCCCGGTGTCGACGTCGAGCGGTTCCGCCCGTTGACCGAGGACGAACGACT